>ERZ808259.148-NODE-148-length-45869-cov-5.767822_pt1 | contig 45869 bp, 64 predicted proteins | sample MGYA00521279_ERZ808259 | MGnify/ENA primary metagenome ERZ808259 (study PRJEB31516, sample SAMN03275586) | gut metagenome | biome: mammalia-associated habitat; material: feces | host: Papio cynocephalus | place: Kenya | collected 2012-07-27 ...
GCTGGTATCTTCCTGATGAAGAACAACATGGGCTATGCGGACAAGCAGGAGGTCGTGTTGACTCCTAACCAGCAGCTCGGAGATCAGGTTCCCGCCGAGGACTTGGAGAAGAAGTACCTCGAAGATGTGGTGGGTGCGTCCAGCGACTATGACTCGGAGGACTGAGCGACTTTCACAACTTTTGCGACTATGGCTCACGACTATGCCGAGCGACTTTGCGACTATCCCACGACTTTCACGACTTTCGCCCGAACGACTTTGCGACTTTCTGGCGAGGGTCTGCGACTATGACAGAGCTGCCGATCTCCCGCTCCGGGGTCGGCGGCTTTTTCATTCCCGGCAGGCGGGGCGGCGGGTGCTGGTGGGCGCTGCCGGGATTCCGGCCTGATCGGCGGCGATGATTTTTCCCTTTTATATATATATATAGTGCGGAAAAGTGTACTTTTTCAGACGGCGCAGAGTGTCAATAAAAAACTTGAAAAATTATCAATAAAACGCTTGACAATCAATAAAACGCTTGATATACTCTAATCATCAATAAAACACTTAATGCCGATTGATGAAAGGAGTTTTTACAATGTTGAAAACCAATAGCAAGAAAGCCGTCGAAAATATCCGGGCTTATATCGTGGACGGGTTTACCCCGGAAGGGTACACGGACAACCCGCCGCAGGATTTCCCCAAGATCGCCGTTTTTATCCTTGATACTTTCAGAAATGAAAAATACTGGTGTCCGCAAGATGTCCGCTATTATCACGGTTGCGAACAGTTAGCGTTCCGGGATTGGTGCGCCGGGTTGCCGAGTGTCTTTGACACCTGTTATTTCTATAACCGTTCTGCGGTTGATGATCTCGGCGCAATCCTCGAAGAAACAGAGCAGGAAAAAGCCCGGTACACGGAACAGCAGGCCGAACAGCTTTTAACAGACCTGATCTATAGAGAGCTTTTGAAGGGAGCGAAAACAAAATGAGAAAGTACACATTGAAAGAGCTGCGGGAGCTTGTGCGGCTCGGCGTGGCTGAAAATTACACCAATAAGCCGAGCGAGTATATTTACACGCTTCACAGGCTTGAAAAGGTGGGCTATTCCACGGGCGTTTACGGTATCAATGGCGGACTGGTAGAGGACACCGAAACCGGGCAGTTATACGCCATTATTGGCCGTTGCGCTAACTTGTTTATCTTGTTTTAAGGGGGTTATATCATGGTTAAGTATGATAATTGCAAGAATTGCGTGAGCCATTGCGAACACGCCGGAAAAGATCGGGAGTTTGTTTGCCCAGGTGGGGAGTCCTGCAAAGTGCTTTACACGCCTGAAAGAGTAGCAAAAGCGGCAGCTGATTTTGTAGGGGCTATAAAGCTCATAGCCACCAAGCCGGACAACCTCGACAACCTCGAAAGTTATCTATCTTGGCATTTCCCCGAATGGGTTGAAAAGTGGGCGAACAGCCCGGAAGACCTCGCCGCAGAAATGAAAGAGTTTGCGAGAATGGAAATATAAAGGGGGTTGCAATATGAACATTGATAGCATTATGAAAGAGCTTGCGGAGTATATCCGCATGAGCGAACAGATCGCCGCCACGGTGGACGGGCTGAAAGACCAGTTAAAACAGATCATGCAGGAGCAGAACACGGACACCCTAACAGGGACGGAACACAAGGCCACATATAAGGCCGTTACAAGTTCCCGCATTGATACCACGGCATTAAAGCGAGAGCTGCCCGGAGTGGCTGCACAGTACACCAGAGCCACGGAAACAAGGCGCTTTACATTCTCGTAAAAGGCGGTGAACAGATTGTATATTATTCTTCTGTTGCTCCTGTTGCCGTTTCAAATCCTGATTGAAATATTGAAATTGAATAAATGACAGGCCGCCCCGGTGCTATTCCGGGGCGGTTCTTTTTGCGCTTTTCGGCCTGATTTGATCGGCGGGAATGGGTGACGGGGGCGGGGGATATGCCAGCGGCAGCGAGGGCGGGGTGAGGGGTGAGTGGCGATTGCAATTTACATATCTTCCCCCTACATTTGCAAAAATTCTTGAAAAATAAAAAGGAATATGCTATACTATCCGTGAGGTGATAACATGAATTATACGGAGCAAATTCAGCAGTCTTTCTACAATCAGCGTATCGGCACGGTCTACGGCTGCTTTGAAGTGACTGATGTGGAATACGACCCTGAACAGAAGCGGCAGCTCTGGACACTCCGCTGTGTTCATTGTGGGCTGGTCAAGCAGACCTACAATGGCAAAGATTACGCTAAGGGCAAGAACCACGGGATTTGTAAATGCCAGCACACCAAAAAGCTGTATTCTGAAAAACCGCAAAAAACAAAAAAGGCACTTATGCAGGAACACCCCCTGTACCGAAGATGGAAAAGCATGAAGTCAAGGTGTTATTACAAGACCGACAAGGATTACCGCAATTACGGTGGTCGTGGCATTACCATGTGTGACGAGTGGCGGTATGACTTTTGGGCGTTTGTGGATTGGGCGATGGAGAACGGCTACCGTGAGGGGCTGACCATTGACCGCAAAGAAAACGATAAAGGCTATTCTCCTGAAAACTGCCGCTGGATTACCCGTTATGAGCAAAATCAGAATAAGCGAAATATCCCGCTCTATGATGGTATGACGCTTCCCGATTGGTGTCTGGAACATGATGTTTCTTACGAACGGGTTTCTGCCGATCTACACCGAGGCGTTCCTTTCGGGGACGCTGTGAAGTCCGCTGCCGAAAAGAGAAAAGCAGATGATTTTATTGCCGCTTGCAATTCGTTTGGTGTGCGAACCGACACTATGCGAAAAAGAATGGCAAAGGGGTTGAGTTTTCAGGAAGCTCTTGATTTTAAGGGGAACATGGGAAAGCGAGTATATGTGATTGACGGTGTGCAAAAGCCCCTGTCCGAGTGGTGCGAGGAATACGGTATTACGGTTCCCGCTGTGGAATACCGTATAAAGAAAAAAGGCATGAGTTTTGAGGAAGCCTTGACTACACCAAAAGCCCCCGGCTCAAAAATCCGCAAAAAATAAAAAGGTCAATTTCAAGAAAACGCTTGACAATAAAACACTTGATGTGTATAATAAAGCCGAGGTGATAAACATGAGAGGTCGAGAAATCCTGAAAGAGATCATGGCTTCCAAGTCTCTTTCCAACGCTGAACTCGCAAAAAGACTCAATGTCTCTAACGCTACCATTTGGGAACGCCTGAACAACAAAAATGTCAAGGACATTCCCGTGTCCCTGCTGACCACCATGCTCAGAGCGATGGATTACAAGGTCATCGTTGTTCCTGCCAATACCCGTCTGCCGGAGGGAGGTTTTGAAGTTGAATGACGCATACAAGCTCGTTCCTCACGGCGAGGTCATCAAGAAAGACGGCACCGTGGTCATTCCGTCCATTTTTATGTTCAAGGGCGGAGCGGGAGAGTGCTACCCCTTCCTGAAAATGTGTGGGGATAATAACTGTATTGTTCACTTCAAAAACGAAAATCTGACAATCTATCCTGATAAGCAAGATGACAGCGTATCCCTGAAACTTCTCATTTATCTTGCGATTGCGGGAAGTCACGAGTTTGGCGATGACTTCATTCGATATCTTGGAAACATGGACAAAATGTCGTGGGGAGCGGTGAGTGTTCAATGAAATACTTTCTTGGTCGTGTGTCCAGTAAGGAACAGAACCTTGCTCGGCAACTCAAAATCGCTCGTGAGAAGTTCGATATTCCTGACGAGAATGTGTACTGCGACAAGATCACAGGAAGCAGCTTCGACCGTCCTCAGTATAATGCTCTGAAAGCCATTGTGCAGGAAGGTGATGAAGTCATCGTCAAGGAGTTCGACCGCTTTGGGCGCAATAAGGACGAAATGAAGCGGGAGCTGGAATGGTTCAAGCAGAAGGGCGTGATCGTCCGTATCCTTGACATTCCGACCACGCTGATTGACTTCAAAGACCAGACATGGGTGCTGGAAATGGTCAACAACATTCTGATCGAAGTCCTTGGTGCTGTTGCCGAGCAGGAGCGCAAGAAGACCAAGCAGCGGCAGGCGGAGGGTATCGCCGCCATGCCGGTTGTCGATGGTAAGCGGGTGTCGGTGAAGACCGGCAGAGGGTTCGGCAGACCCGCTTCCGAAATCAATGACGAGCGGTTTGAAAAACTCGCTCAAAAACAAAAAGACGGTCTTATTACCGTGGCGGACTGCTGCCGGGAACTTGGTATCAGCCGCTCTACATGGTATGACCGGGTGAGAAAGGTTGGGTGAATATGGCGTACTACCAGTTTTCGCTTCCCATGACTGCCAGTGAAAGCTATCAGCTTATCAAGACAGTCTGTGAACGGTCTTGTACTATCAAACAGGACTGTCCGAATGAGAGCATTGAGGTTCGGACAAAGTTTCGTATGGGGAAGGGTTCTCTCCCATTTGTGTTCTATCTGAGAGAAATTGAAGATGGAACCGAGGTCATGGTCAGTTCGGATAACGCAACGCTTACGGGGGCTTTAGTGGCGATGAACGGAAATAAACCGGAGAGTGTTTGGGATTTGCCGGATAAAGAATGGAGTGATCTTATTGAGGATTTCCGAAAGGAATACCCAGCTTTCCCTCTGCAAGTCGGCAAGCCGGTTCCGATTGCCGCCGAACCTTGTGATGACGGTGTAGGGCAGGAGTCAATCAGCCGGGGTAAAAATGTATCTCTTGGCAGAGCGGCGGTCGGCGGTATGATGTTCGGCAGCGCCGGTGCCGTGGTAGGAGGTTTTAGTGGCACCAAAAAGATCATGAGCCAATCTCGAAACATCTTTTCTGTTACCGTCCTTTTCAGGGTGCTTTACAGCAATGGGAGATTGATTGAGAGAACGGTCAAGAAAAACAGCCGGGAGTTTGCCGAGTTGATGGCAAAATCCAGATACTAGGCTTCTGCGAGGGCAGGAGTAACAGCCATGACGGGCTATCTGTGTAGAAATACACGGGTAGCCCTTTCCCAAAAAGGAGGAAATATGAGAGAAAGTGCAATCAATGAAAAATGGATGGGTCAGCGCTTCGGACGCTTGACCGTTTACGGATTTGAGCATTCCGATCAGCGTCACAAATGGCTTTGGATTTGCCGATGTGATTGTGGCAAACAAGTGGTAGTTCTTCCGTATCTGGTAAAGAACGGACATACTCTTTCCTGCGGTTGCTTGCAGAAAGAGAAACTCAGCCAAGCGTCAAAAACGCATGGTCAGAGCAGTTCTCGTCTTTATCGCATTTATAACGGCATGAAAAGTCGTTGCTACAATGAGAAACAGGCCAGTTATCCGAACTACGGTGGGAGAGGGATTACTATTTGTGATGAATGGCTTCACTCTTTCGCCGTTTTTCAGGAATGGGCACTCGCCAATGGTTATTCCGAAGATTTGAGTATTGATAGGATAGACAACGATGTGGGATATTCACCTGAAAATTGCCGCTGGGTGACGAGAACGGAACAAAATGAAAATACCAGAAGTAACAACCTTGTCACCATCAACGGTAAAACTCAACCTCTGTCTGCGTGGGTGAGAGAACGGGGGCTGAATTACCATACGGTGTCGTTTCGTATTCATCAAAAGCACATGACTCCCGAACAGGCATTGGAGGTGTAACCAGATGGATAATAAGATGATTTTTAATGCTATCTGCGTTCGAATGGATAGCAACCCCCTCGATACAGTCCTCTACACGGACGCTTTTTCATGTTTGAGAAACGAGGGCGAGTCTGATATTGCAACCGCCTGTGAGTTAAATCACCAGCTAATGAACCGAGTTGCAAAATCTATGCTGCTTGCTAAAGAGAACGGGCAGACGAAGGTTATTCAAAGCCTGCATGATGTGTTCAGGAAGCAGCTTTTCTATTCCGCTCCCTACTGTTTAGATGATTTTGCACGAGCTATCGAGATTGACCGCCCTCCCCACAAGAGGTTTTACGCCCCTCGCCGCCATTATCTTCGTCCGATGGTGCAAGGCTATCAGGATGTATTAGACGGAAAACTGCGCCTGTTGACCGTTTCCATGCCTAAAAGAGCTGGTAAGAGCCAGACCGAGATATTGTTCACACTTTTGCTGTCGGGGCGATTTCCTGATAAATCTACACTCATGGAGGGTACGGGTGATGACCTTGTAAAGAGCTTCTATAACGGTTGTCTTGAGTATTTGCAGACTCCGAACGAGTATAACTACTATGACATTTTCCCCGCTGTTCCGTTGGTTCAAACTAATGCCGATACAAAGACCATTAACCTTCTAAATAAGTCCCGATTTCCAACCGTTATGTGCCGATCTATTGACGCAAGGCAGGTCGGTTTGTCGGAAGCGAGTAACGCTTTGATATTGGACGACTGTGTGGAAGGTCGTGAGGAAGCAAAGAACCGCCAGCGGCTCGATGATAAGTGGGAGGTCATCTCCGGCGATATTATGGGTCGTGCCATTGAAGGTACGCCGATGGTGTTCACCGGCACCCGATACTCCCTGTATGACCCCATTGGTCGTGTGCAGGAACACGCACAGCGGGAAGGTTGGGCGTGGAGAGCCATTGAGATACCCGCCCTCGATCTCGTGACTGACGAAAGCAATTATGAGTATGAGCGGGAGGGCAAGAAGGTCTTCACTACCGCTTACTTCCGGGAACAGCGGGAGCTTTTGAGTGCCGAGCAGTTTGAGAGCGAGTTCCAGCAGCAGCCGTTTGAAGCGAAGGGTCTGCTGTTCAACAAGGACGAACTGAACTATTTCTTCGAGCTGCCGAAAGACCGTGACCCAGACACCATCATCGCCGTTGGCGACACGGCGGAAAGCGGCTCGGACTCGACCTCTATGCCGGTGGCGAAGATTTACGGCAATGATGTGTATATCGTTGATGTAGTCTTCGATGACTCTCCCGCTGAGGTGACGAAGCCGGAGTGTGCCAAGTGCCTGATCGAGAACAAGGTCGCTTCCGCTGTCTTTGAAAGTAACAACGCAGGCACCTATTTCGCCAGAGATGTTGACCAGATCATTCGAGATCGAGGGTATTCCGTAGGTATCCGCACGAAGCGCACGATCTCCAACAAGCAGACCCGCATTGAGTTCGCTTCCGACAACATCAAGAAGAACTTCTACTTCAAACACCCCTCCACCTACAAGCGGGGTGACCAGTATTGGAACTTCATGAAGGAAGTGACCACCTACACCCGCTCCGGCAAGGTACCGCATGATGACGCTCCTGACTCCCTCTCCCTGTTGGAGAACGAAATCCGTATGTTATCTGGGGGTAAAGTGGAGGTCTTCAAGCGTCCCTACTGAGTCCTTTACTTTTGTTGTGGCGAATGGTATAATTAAGAGTTTACTATTGACAAGCATTGGAGAGTATAGTACAATGATAAGAGAGAAAATAGGTAGAGGGGAGGTATTCTGTCTTGGGCTGTTTCGGTCGTAAGAAAATCTTTACCGATGTGACGGAGATCACACGGGACAATGTGTTGGACGTGCTGAGAAAGGCGCTTATCACGCATTGGTCGAACAAGGCGGATATGGAATACCTCTACGCCTACTACAAGGGAAGACAACCAATTTTGAACCGTCAGAAGGAAGTCCGCCCGGAAATCCAGAATAATGTGGTCGAGAACCGTGCCAACGAGATCGTGTCCTTCAAGGTCGGCTACTTGATGGGCGAACCCATTCAGTATGTCAGCCGAACCGATGACAAAACGGTTGCCGACAAGATAACTACCTTGAACGGCTATTGCCTTTCCGAAGATAAAGCCGCAAAGGATAAGGAGCTGGCAGATTGGTTTCACATTTGCGGCACAGCGTATCGCATGGTGCTTCCCGACAGCGTGTTTGAGAAGGAAAGTGACGAAGCCCCCTTCGAGATTTATACACTCGACCCTCGCTTTGCTTTCGTAGTGTATGCCAATTCTATCGGTGAGCCGCCCGTGATGGGCGTGAAGTACATTCAGCGGTCGGACGGTGCGGTGATTTACAGCATTTACACGAAAGACCGTTACTTCGAGGTTGAAAACCAGAGCATGATCGTGCGAGAGGAAGCCCAGCCGCTCGGTATTCCCATCATCGAGTATCCAGCGAACAATGCTCGGTTGGGCGCTTTCGAGATCGTACTTCCCCTGCTGGACGCTATCAATACTGTGGACAGCAACCGTCTTGACGGTGTGGAGCAGTTCGTTCAGGCGCTCATGCTATTTCACAATGTGGACATTTCCAGCGATGACTTTTCCAAGCTGCGAGACGAGGGCGCTATCAAGTTCAAGGACATTGACCCGCAGTATAAAGCTGAGATCGAGTATCTGACCTCTGAGTTGAACCAGAGCCAGACCCAAGCACTGGTCGATCATCTCTACAATACGGTGCTGACGATCTGTGGTATGCCGAACCGCAACGGCGGTACTTCCACCAGCGACACGGGTTCTGCGGTCATCATGCGTGACGGTTGGTCAGCGGCGGAAGCCAGAGCGAAAGACTCCGAGTTGATGTTCAAGCTCTCCGAAAAGGAGTTTTTGAAGCTGGTTCTGCGTATCTGTTCCGATTTGAGCGATCTGGAATTGAAGCTGTCCAATGTGGAGGTTCGTTTTACTCGCCGTAATTATGAGAACATCGCTCAGAAAGCGACCGTGCTGACCACCATGCTCAGTAATCCCAAGATTGCCCCTGTTCTGGCCTTTACCCACTGCGGTATGTTCTCCGACCCGCAGCTTGCCTATCGCATGAGCATGGACTACGCCGAGGAACAGGAGAAAAAGGCCGCTGAACTTGCCGCCAAGCAGAAGGAGGTTAATCCTGATGGAGGAAACAAGAGAACTGAAACTGACCCCGGAAGCGGTCAGCAAGATTGAGGAAATCTTAAAACATCGTAATCAAGCGGAAGTCAAGGTGGAGGACAGCTCCATCGTGATTATTGAGATACGCCGGAAAAAGAAATATTGAGTGGGTCAGGCAAGGGCTTGACTGACAGCCGTGGGGCTACTGATACCGAAAAGGTATTGGTAGCCCTTTTATTTTTCCTTCCAATGCCCTCGGAGTTTTCGGACAGTCCGTGAAAGCTCGGTCTTTTCGGAGACATGAGAAAGGCGAAGACAATGATTTGACCGCCGCAAGGCGTTGAATAGGCAGAGAAGCCTTAAATCACAAAACGGAGAGAACCGTAAACACAAAGGTAAAGTGCGGAGATGCACTCTAAAAAGCGCAGAAAGGAACGATTGTATGGCAAAGATTGATGTTTCCACCATTGAGGGCTTTGCGAATATGACCGCAGAGCAGAAAGCGGAAGCCCTCGCAAACTACGAGTTTCCCGACCCTGATTATACCGGCTATGTGAAGAAAGATGTCTTTGACAAGACCGCTTCCGAGCTTGCGTCTTGGAAGAAGAAGCACAATGAGCTGCTTTCTGAGGAAGAGCGCAAGAAGCTGGAAAACGAGCAGATGTTCGAGGAAATGAAGAACAAGCTGGCGGGATTGGAAAAGGAGAAGACCGTTTCCAGTTACAAGGCGAGTTTTGCCGCACAGGGCTATCCTGAGCCGCTGGCAACCGAAGCCGCTGCCGCTATGGCAAACGGTGAGATGGATAAGGTCTTTGCCGCACAGAAGAAGTTTCTGGAACAGTATGAGAAAGATGTAAAGGCCAAGGTTCTGAAAGACACCCCTAAGCCCCCTGCCGGTGGTAAGGGCGGTGAGATGACTAAGGCTGATTTTCTGAAACTCGACACCAAAGCCCAGATGGAGTTTATCAAGGAACACTCTGACTGGCAGACAATTTTGAAGTAATTATGGAGGTAAAACACTATGGCTACCTATCTCGGCTATCCGTTTGACCCTGAGCTGTTTAACTACAACTGGGCAAACGCAAAAGACCCCACCCTGACCGCCATGTTCGAGAGCGGCGCTGTCGCCCCGAACGCAGAGCTGGCACGGCTGATCGCTAACGGCTCTGACTTCTACACCCTGCCCTTCTACAAGGTCATCGGCGGCACTCCTGAGAACTACGATGGCGCAACCGACATCACCCTGACCGACCCCGCTGGCGGCGCTCAGAACGGTATCGTGTTCGGTCGTGCGCACGGTTGGAAGGAGAAGGACTTCATCGTTGACTACAACAGCGGTGCCGACCCCATGCAGCAGATCGTGTCTCAGGTGTCCAAGTATTGGCAGAAGCAGCGCCAGTCCATCATGCTGAAAATCCTCAATGCGGTCTTCGGCGTGACCGGCAGCGGCGAGTTTGCCGGTTGGGCGAACCACACCACCGACCTGTCTTCCGCTTCTACCACCGTTGCGGACGCAAACAAGATGGGTGCGACCACCATCGGTGACGCTATCCAGAAGGCCGTGGGCGACAATCAGGACGCTTTCCAGCTTGTGTTTATGCACAGCAAGGTCGCTACTAACATGGCTGGCCTGAAACTGCTGGACTTCCTCAAGTACACGGACGCAAACGGTGTGGAACGCCCCCTGCGTATCGGCACGGTGAACGGCATGACCGTTATCGTGGACGATGGTTGTCCCACTACTGCCGCTACGAGCGGTGAGAGTGCTAAGGCGGCGACCTACACCACTTATGTTCTCGGTATGGGCGCTATCCAGTACGCCCCTGCCCCCGTGAAGGTTCCTTCCGAGCTGACCCGTGACGCTCTCAAGGGCGGCGGCTATGACGCTCTGGTGACTCGTATCCGTGAAACCATGCACCCCAACGGTTTCAGTTTCACCAAGCCTGCTTCCGGCTACACCGCTTCTCCCACGGACGCTCAGCTTGCGGCTTCCGCCAACTGGTCTATCGTGGCTGACCCCAAGACGATTGCGCTGGCGAAGATCATCACCAACGGCTAAGGAGGTTCACCATGTTCTATGTTTCTGACGGAAAAGTGTATGTGCGGGAGGGAGATCACTTCCGTAATGTAGGCTTTACCGCAAAGGACAAGGTGATTACTCGGCGTGAACTGGAAAGTACCTCCGTGGTGATGGGTACGGTGGTTGTTGATACCCTCGACAACCCCGTAGCCCTCACCCGTGAGGAAATCATCACCAAGTTCAACCTGTCCGAGGAAAATCCCATTCCCGTTATCAAGAAATCCCGCAAGAAGTCCGAAGAACCCGTTGAGTGATAGGAGGTGGAAAGCATGACGGACGCTGAAAAGCTCCAAATGGTGAAAGCCATGACCGGCGAGACAGACGAGGACACGCTTTCCACCTACCTTTCTATCGCCGGAAATAAGGTGTGCCGCAAGGCATACCCCTTTGACCCCACCGTGACCGCCGTTCCCGACCAGTACGCTCACATTCAGGTGGAGATTGCCGTGTATCTGCTGAACAAACGGGGTGCCGAAGGGCAGACCGCTCACAGCGAGAACGGTATCTCTCGCTCCTATGAAGACGGTGATGTGCCGCCTACGCTGCTGAGGGACATTGTTCCCTTTGCTTCCGTGATGGGAGGTTGAGAGTGTGAAGACGCTGAACCGTAACAAATCGCCCTTCTGGTATCTGCTGTATGACGGTAAGGTTCCTGCCAAGGACGAGTACGGCAACGAGACCGGTGAGGAAATCGTGTCTTACAAGCCTGCTGTGGCGATGAACGCCAACATCTCGGCGGCGACCGGTTCCGCTCAGGTGGAGCAGTTCGGCAATTTCGCCGGGTACGACAAGGTGATCGTTACCGATGACCTGAGTTGCCCCATTGACGAGAATACCGTGCTGTTCATCGACAAAGAGCCTGTGTATGACGAGGACGGGAAACCGCTCTACGATTACATGGTCAAGCGAGTCGCCAAGTCTCTCAACTCCATCTCCTATGCGGTAAGCAAGGTGACGGTATCGTGAAGAAGGTTGCAATCACGCTTTCCGGGAGAGATATTGACCACCTGATACGGGAGGTCGAGGACTGGAAGAACTGGCTCTTAGACCGTACCACGATCTTTCTTGGGCGGCTGGCACAAGAGGGCATGGAGATCGCTTCCGCCAAGTTCGAGCAGGCTGTCTACGATGGCACCAACGATGTTTCCGTAACGGTAGAACCTCGTGGGAACAATGTCCGAGCGGTCGTAGCGACCGGCAGAGCAACGCTGTTCATCGAGTTCGGCACAGGCGTGACCTATCCCGATAACCACCCCGAAGCCGGAGAACTCGGTATGAAGCGTGGTGAGTACGGTCAGGGTCACGGCAAGCAACAGTCTTGGGGTTATTACGGCGAACCCGGCACGAACGGGTTGCTGAAAGAGAAGAAAAACGGCGGGTTCGTGGTCATCACTCACGGCAACCCCGCTAATATGCCGATGTATGAAACGATAAAGGAGCTGCAAGATCGGCTCACGGATATTGCGAAGGAGGTGTTTTCATGATCGATGTGGAGAGCCAAATCTACACGCCGATTGCGGAAGCCCTGAGAGCGCAGTTTCCCGGTATTCTGGTCAGCGGCGAGTATGTCAACGCTCCCTCCCGTTTCCCCTATGTGAGTCTCGTGGAGCAGGATAACTACACCACGGAAGCTCACATGGACAGCGGCGATACGGAGAGGTTCGCCACGCTGATGTACGAGGTGAATGTCTACTCCGACAAGGCAGGTAGTAAGAAGACTGTTTGCCGCAAAATCATGAAGTTCGTGGACGATCTCATGTATGCCAAGAACTTCCGGCGCATTTCCCTTTCCCCGGTTCCCAATTTGGAGAACGCAACAATCTACCGTCTGGTGGCTCGATACAAAGCCGAAACGGACGGAACTACTCTTTACAGGAGGTAAATGAAATGGCTATTTCCACCTACAAGGTATTCCTCATGAAGAAGGCCGCTGAGGGTTCCACTTGGAGCAAGCTGATCGACATTAAGGAGTTCCCTGACCTCGGCGGCGAACCCGAAATGCTGGAAACCACCACCCTGAGCGACAATATGCAGACCTACATCGCCGGTATCCAGTCTCTCGATGGTCTGTCCTTTACCGCCAACTACACCCTATCCGATTTCCAGACCCTCAAAGCTCTGGAAGGTAAGAAGGAGAGTTATGCGGTTTGGTTTGGCGGCACCGAGAGCGATGGCACCGTCACTCCCGATGGTTCCAACGGCAAGTTCAGCTTTGACGGCGAGCTGTCTGTGTACCCCGTGGGCGGCGGCGTGAACGAAGTGGTGAACATGAACATCACGATCGCTCCTTCCACCCCCATCACCTTCTCCGCTACCTAAGACACCAACAACAGCCGTATTGATAAGGAGGATTTATCATGGCAAAGCAGCTTACGATCAATGACCCCACTTCCGGCGTGACCTATACGCTGGAATACACCCGCAAGACCGTGGAAGCGATGGAGAAGAACGGCTTCGTTGCCGCCGATGTGGAGCGCAAGCCGATGACCATGCTCCCGGCGCTGTTCGCCGGTGCGTTCCTTGCCCATCATCGGTTCGTGAAGCGTGATGTGATCGACAACATCTACGCCCGTCTGAACCATAAGGACGAGCTGATCTCCGCTCTGGTGGAGATGTATAACGAACCTCTGCTGAGTCTGCTGGACGAGCCTGAGCAGGAGGGCAACGAGGGAAACCTGAACTGGAAGACCGGCTGGTAAGCGACCGATCTTCCAGAAGTGAGGGGGGCGGCGGCGACCATCGCCCCGCTCCCCTTCTTGCTTACACTCCGAAGTTTTACGAGGTTTTCCCGTATTATCTCTCTATTGGTATGACCTACGAGCAGTTTTGGGAACAGGACTGCGAGTTGGTGAAGTATTACCGAAAGGCGGCACAGATCAGGCAAGACCTGAGAAATCAAGACGCATGGTTGCAAGGAGCTTATTTCTATGAAGCTCTCATTGACGCAGCCCCCGTCCTTCGTGCTTTTGCCAAGAAGGGAACTAAGCCCACGCCGTATCGGGAAAGTCCGTATGAACTGTTTAATCGGCAGGATAAGAAACAGCAAAAACAGCTTCAAGAAAAACACGATGATCGAGCCAAGGCATATATGGAAGCCTTTATGGTATCGGTCAACAAAAAATTTCAAGAGAAAGGTGGTGGCGTAAGTGGCTGATAATGTGGAAATTCAGGGATTGGAGTTTCAGATCGTCAATGACAGTACGCAGGCGGTCGCAGGACTTCAAAACCTGATTAACACGCTCAATCGTCTGAAAACCGCTACCAACGGTGGCGCAACGGGTCCGAGCAAGACCGCTCAGGGTATTCGGGAGCTTTCCAATTCCCTGAAAGGCTTGAACAGCGGTGACGCTTCTCAGAAGATCACCCGTCTTGCTAATGCGTTGACCGCTTTGAGTCAGGTTGGAAATGTGAAGATTTCTTCTTCCATCGCCAACCAGCTCACGGCAATCAACACCGCTCTCGCTGGTCTGAAATGGACGGACGGTGACAAGCTGACCGCCCTTGCCAACGGCTTACGCCCTCTCTCCGAATTGGGCAAGGCCAATATGACCACCTTCATCAATCAGCTTTCCAAGCTGCCAAAGGTGATTGAGGATTTGGACAAGGCGGATATTGGCAAGTTTACGCAGGAAATGACCGCTCTCGCCGCTGCTATGAAGCCTTTTGCCGATGAAATGCAGAAGGTGTCCAACGGCTTCTCGGCGTTCCCGTCCAAAATCCAAAAGCTGATTACCAGCACGGAGAAATACAACACTTCCGCCAGTAAGGCGACCGCTACGACCGGAAAGTTTACAAGCGGACTGAAAGCATTGAATGTCGCCGCTGTTGCAATCACTTTCCGCAGGATTGGTCACTACATCGCACAGGCAGTCACAGAGTCCAATAAGTACCAAGAAGACCTGAACCTGTTCACGGTCGCCTTGGGGCAGTATGCCGCCGAAGCTCAAAACTACGCTGAAAAGGTATCCGATGTCATGGGTATTGACCCGGCACAATGGCTTCGCAATCAGGGCGTTTTCAACACTCTGCTGACTGGCTTTGGCGACACAGCTGACCGAGCGCAGCTCATGAGCCAAAATCTGACGCAGTTGGGCTACGACATTTCCTCCTTCTTCAATGTTTCCATTGAAGACGCTATGCAGAAGTTACAGTCCGGTATTTCCGGCGAGTTGGAACCTCTGCGGCGCTTGGGCTACGATTTGTCGCAGGCACGGTTGGAGCAGACCGCTTTGAAGCTTGGTATCAAGGAAAGCGTTGCCAACATGACGCAGGCGGAAAAGGCGGAACTGAGATACTACGCCATTATGACTCAGGTAACGACCGCTCAGGGCGATATGGCAAGAACGCTGGAAGCTCCCGCCAACCAGCTTCGTATCTTGCAGGCACAGCTTACGCAGGCCGCACGAGCTATCGGTAACATCTTCATTCCCGCACTGAACGCAATTCTTCCCTATGCAATCGCCGTTGTTCAGGTCATTCGAGAGATCGCCAACGCTCTTGCCAACCTTGCGGGTTTCAAGCTGACCGAGGTGGACTATTCGGGAGTGAACAGCGCCGCCGTTGGTGCCGGGGCTTTGGCAGATAACCTCGATGACGCTGCCGGAGCCGCCAAGAAGTTGAAGCAGTACACCGCAGGCTTTGACGAGCTGAATGTCTTTGCTCCCAACACAGGAAGCGGTTCCGGGGCGGGTGCCGGTGGTGTAGGCGGATTTGATTTTGAACTGCCTACCTATGATTTTCTTGGTGACGCTGTGCAAACCCGCATTGGCGAAATCAAGAAAATGATCGAGGACAGCCTTGCGGAGATCACCACCATTGTCTCCGGTTTTATGCTGGCGGTCGGTGCCATTCTGGTCGTGACCGGCGTAAATATTCCGCTGGGTGTCGGTCTGATGGCGGCTGGTGCAGTCGGCCTTGCAGCTACCGTTGGGCTGAATTGGACAGCTATGAGTAGCGAACTGGCAAGTACGCTGGCTCTCATTACAGGTGTTGTCGGCGGCTTCCTGCTGGCTCTTGGCGCAATTATGGCATTTTCCGGGGCGAACCTCCCTCTTGGTATCGCTTTGATGGCCTTGGGTGGGGCAAGCCTTGTATCTGCCGCTGTTATCAACTGGCATAACAGCGACCGACACCTCACTGACGCTTTGACCACCTTAACGGGAGTTTTAGCGGGTGCTTCTCTGGCAGTCGGCGCTATGTTGGCTTTCACCGGAGTTGCAACCGGGCTGGGTATTGCGCTGATGGCTGTCGGTGCTGTTACTCTCGTTTCCGCCGCAGCTCTGAACTGGAACAGTATCCCGGACGCTCTGGCTTCCCCCCTGTCCAGAGTAGGACTGCTGGTCAGCGGCGCAACCTTGGCTCTCGGTGCTATTCTCGCATTTTCCGGGTGTATGCCCCTCGGTATCGCTCTTATGGCAATCGGTGCTGCTTCTCTGGCTTCCGTGATGGCTCTCAACTGGAACGGCCTAAGTGATGAAATTCAAAATGTGATCGCCGTTATCACCACGGTCGTATCGGTGGCGTTCCTCGCTGTGGGTGCGGCGCTGGCTTTCTCCGGGGCAAATATTCCGCTGGGTCTGGCTCTACTGGCGGCTGGTGCGGTCATGATGGGTACGGCTATCATGCCGAACTGGAACGACCTTTCTGATAATGTTCAGCAGAAGATCAGTATAATTACCACCGTTGTCGGCGGCGCACTCTTGGCAGTCGGTGCTATCCTCGCCCTAAGCGGCGTTGCCCTTCCTCTCGGCCTTGGTTTGATGGCGGCGGGTGCGTTGAGTCTTGGTGCTTCTGCCGCTTTGAATTGGGATTTCGTTGTCAATTCCATCAAGAAGGTCGTATCGGTCATCACAGGTATTCTTAGCGGCGCATTGATCGTTCTCGGTGTGCTGTTATGCCTGAGCGGTGCGGGTGTCGGCCTTGGCCTTGCGGTACTGGCGGCGGGTCTGTCTTTGTCCTATGCGGCATGGACGCTGGACGATAACCCTATCACTCGCTTTGTGCGGCAGATGGCAAACTCGATCATTGGGTTAGTGAATGGTGTCATTGACGCAATCAATGATATGTTCCACATTCAGTTCGATGGTTTGACCGTCATGGGTATCACGCTTATTCCAGCGTTTGATATTCGGCTGGTCAATATCCCGCACATTCCGTTCTTCGAGGACGGTGGTTTCCCGGACGAAGGGCAGCTCTTTATCGCCCGTGAAGCCGGTGCGGAGATGGTTGGTGCGATGGGTCGCAGAACAGCGGTCGCCAACAATGACCAGATTGTTGAGGGTATCTCCGCTGGCGTGTCCATCGCCAACGATGGCGTGATCGCCGCTATCTACGCTCTGCTGAACGCTGTGGAGGAAAAGGACTTGTCTGTAAATATTGGTGACAACCAGATTGGGGAGTCCTATGACCGTTATAACCGCAGCAGAGGTGTCCGTGTGAATACTGGCGCTTTCAGTAATGCCTACTAAGGAGGGCTGAGGAAATGCAAAGTTTTATCACGATCAATGGCACAAAGTTTCCTCAGCCCCGTAGGGGCTTAGAGTTAATGACCGCCACCATCGTTAATTCCGCTCGAAACGCCAACGCCGTTGTTGTAGGGCAGAAGGTCGGAAGAGATCAGCAGAAGGTCAACAACCTCTTTTGGGGCTACCTGACAGCGAAACAATGGTCTGCCATGTTGCAGATTTTTGACAAGAACTTCTTTGTGACGGTCACTTACCCCGACATGGTAAATAATCGCTGGACAACTCGAAAGATGTACCCCGGCGACCGCACGGCGACCCCGTACCACCTTGACCCGAACACGGGACTTCCTGCGGACTACATTAACTGCAAAGTCAATGTCATTGACTGCGGCGAACCGTTCTAAGGAGGTGCAGCCGTGAAACAGGTAAGCAACGCTTACAAGTTGTCGATGAAGTCCATGCTTCGTGACCAGTCCTTCGTGGAGATCACCTTCTCTCAGGTGGACACGGCAGCGGCAACGGACGGAGATTGGGTCAGCAACGGAGCGCAAAGCTATTCCGAGTTCGACACGCTGGACTACGGGTATGACTATCAGGAGTCCTACGCCGCCTTGGAGTTGAACCGCTGGGCGCTGGACGGTAACACGGTCATCGTTCCTTCTTCCGGGACGATGTATGACGGCTTCATTTCGAGTCTCATGAGTAATGCTGAGGGCAAGTTCACCACCTCTGCGGTGCTGACCCGTGCTTTCAGCAATCCCCATACCTTCCCCGGTATCACCTTGACCTTCGACACCCGCTATCAGGAATGGCCTGAAAGTGTGACGGTAGATTTCTACCTGAACGGCGAAGTATTGGAGAGCCTGACGGTTCCCGTGACGGGGACTGAGGTAATTGTTGATACGAAGGTCGCTTCCTGTGACAAGATCGTGTTGACGATGGGAAACACCCTCCCGTACCGCCGCTCCCGCTTGCAACAGGTTCTCTACGGCGTTCAGAAGAAGTTCGGCAACGATGATATTGTTTCTACGAAGCAGTCTCACGATGTTGACCCTCTCTCCCGCAGACTGCCGCAGGAAACCATGCAGTTCGTTCTTCTGGACTACGAACACAATTATGACCCTGACAACCCCAAGGGTATTTACGCCTACTTGGATAAGAAGTCTCCCGTGGCTATTCGGTTCGGCTATATGCTTCCGACCGGCAAGGTCGAGTGGTTGAAAGCTGATAAGTATGTGCTGAACAGCAAGCCGAAAGCCGCTAAAAATCAGGCCACCTTCACAGGTACGGGTCTGATCGGCAGTCTGACGGGAACCTTCTACAAGAGCAAACTCGGTTCCAAGAACTTCTACGACATGGCAGAGGAAGTGCTTCTGGACGCAGACCTGACGCTGACGGAACAAGGTACGCACCCGTGGGTGATCGACCCGACCTTGAAGCAGATGTTTACCACGGCGGCGCTTCCCATCGACACGCACATGAACTGCCTGCAACTGATCGCTCATGCCTGCCGCTGCCGCCTGTTCACAGATGATGACAATATCATTCACATCAAGCCCTTCGGCGTGACTGCGGTTGGTATTTACAGCGGCGTATGGGCAGATAACGGTCATTTATGGTACAGCGAGTGGGATACCGTTGACCGTGGCAATAAGGTCGGCAACACCTATGCGGCTCTGGAGCTGAACCGCTGGACGCTGGACGGTGGAGATCAGGTCATCATCGAAGATACCGACCCCTCCGGTCGAGGGTTTATCAGCGAAGCGATGACTGCGGCAGATGGCAGTTATACCACGAAGCCGACCTTCACCAAGACCTTCGATGTTTCTCACGATCTTCCCGTGCTGGCCTTCCGCTTCGATACCCCGCTGGCTGAGTACCCCACCTCTATTCAGGTGAAGTATTACGCCGGGACGAAGCTACTGGACACGCAGACTGTGACTGGTATTACTTCGGCTGAGGTGTTCGTCAACAGCGAAGCAGCGATTGATTGCACCAAGATTGAGGTCACGATGGACGGTGGTCTGCCGTACCGCCGTATGCGGGTAAGCAAGCTCTACTACCGTGAAACGGACTTCACGCTGGACTTTGACTCGATCTCTCAGGACTCGCAGTCCATTACGAAGATTGACCAACTCAAAGCGGTGTCTGTCGCCAAGTATGCTTACACGGCGGCAAATGACACCACCAAACTATTTGAGGGAACGACCACCGAAACTCAGCTTCATGTCGAGTTCTCTGGTCTTGCACAAGATGTTTCCATCTCTGTTTCTGGCGGAACGCTGGTATCTTCCAGCATTTATGCCAGAGCTGCGGATTTGGTGTTATCCTCCGGCACCAAAACCGTAGTTGTTACCGGCAAAACTCTGTCTGAGAACTCGGTGGTCGTTTCCTATCCCGTGGCTCTCGATGGAGAAATCGACAAGGAGGAAAATCCCCTTATCACCAACGATACGATGTGCGCCGCTCTTGCCACTCAGGTGACGAAGTATCTGCAAATGCAGAACACCTATCAGGCAAGCTACCGTGGCAACCCTGAGTTGGAAGTGGGCGATGTGATTGGCTTGCAGACGCTCTACACCGATGAAATGGACGCATTGATCTTGGTGGACGAGATCACATTTAACGGCTCTCTGAGCGGAAAGTTGAAGGTGAAAGGTCTGATATGAGCATTATTGATACGCTTGTCTACGACCGCACACAGGCCGATGTGGACAGGGTTTTTACCCTGAAAAACAAAATCCTCACGGAAGGGCTTTCGAGCCTTTCCGCTGAGGAAAAGGCCGAGTACATGGCTGGCATGAAGGGTGCCTACAATTACGGAGACATGAACCGTGTAGGGCAGGCGGTAGCGTATATCGCCAACCGCATGACTTCTCTCCCCGGTCAGTTGGCGGCATACCGAGCGGAGAAGGGAGTCGATGATGACCCGATCTACGAAGTTCCGTATGACCCTTCTACGGTGGTGGTTGCGGCGAAGACGAATTGGGCGATGGGTGATACGCCCACCCAATCTCTCGTGAAAGTCTACTTGAACAACCTGACGGTTCTCCGCAAGCAGCTCACGCTTCCTTCGGACGCACCTCTGGTTCCGAGCAGTCTGGACAATCTCACTTTTTCCACGGCAAACGACATTGAATATCTCCTGTATGTCATCGACACAACGCTGACTAAGGTGGAAACCGAGTTGTATTCCAAGATCGACCACACGGTTGACGCTTTCGCCTATGTTGGTCTGTATAACTGCGGGGAGTAAGGAGGAAATTGCATGAAAGATACTGTCATCAAGGGCAACGGTAAATCCCGCTCCATCAAGGCTCCTACCGATATGCCCGAAACCTTTGAGGAATGGCGCACACAGCTTCTCGCTGGCACCGCTACCCTCGACATTGGCCTGAACGCCGCAGGCTGTGATGTGGTCGGCACCGCCTTGACCAAGGCGAATATGCTGTCCGACACCACGAAGTCGGCGCTGGAACTGACCGGCAGCGACCCCACGGTAAATGACGCTCTGTACGCCCTGAGCCAGAAGGGTTCTCCCGCTGAGGTTCGTGTCTATGGTGATACCGGCACGACCGTCACCATGACCAGAGGTGGAAAGACCCTGACCGGCACGGTCGCTTCTACTGGCTACGCCACTCTGTACCCGACCGAGTTGGGTGACTGGACTATCGTGTTCACCTACAACGGCTCTCAGAAGACTAAGGTTTACACGCTGGAAGTCATCGGTATCGTGTACGTCTACCCCTTTGTGGTCGGCGCTACGCTGGAAGCTACCACTTGGGACAACATTGCCGTTGTATCCAAGTTTGGTCAGGCTCAAAACTACTGGAAGGTCGGTGACAAGAAGAACATCACCGTCAACGGCGTGACCTATGCGGCGCAGATCATCGGTTTCGACCATGATACTCTGACCACCGCAGACGGTAGCCGCACCAAGGCTGGTATCACCTTCCAGTTGGTTGACTGTATGAAGACCACCTATCCCATGAACAGTTCCAACACCAATGCGAACGGCTGGAAGGGTTCTGTTATGCGTACCTCTACGATGGCGACCCTGCTGAACCAGCTCTCGACCGATCTGAAAAATGTGTTGAAGTTCGTGAACAAGGTATCCAGCGTTGGTAACAACAGTTCCGGTCTGGAAACCACCTCCGATAAGCTGTTCCTGCTGTCCGAGATCGAGATTTTCGGCTCTACTCAGTATTCTTACGCCGGTGAGGGTAAGCAGTATGAGTATTACGCCGCAGGCAACAGCACCATCAAGAAGGTCAATGGTTCTGCGTACAGCTGGTGGGAGCGTTCTCCTATTTCTGGCAACACCGACAATTTCTGTTATGTCAACAGCAACGGCAGCGCCAACACTAACAGCGCCAGCTACTCCTATGGCGTGTCCTTCGGCTTCTGCGTTTAATCCCCGATTTCATCAACACCAATCCCGCCCCGTCAGGGGCGGTGTAAGAAAGGAATGTTGGCGTGTCAGTCATCAAAGCTATGCGTGGCGAAAGTGCCATGCAGTTCATCGAAACCGCCAGACGGTTAGAACTTCATGCGTTCTCCGTTTGCACCAAGGCTCCTAAGAGATACGCACCTCTGCTGACGAACCGTATCTTCGAGCTGGCTTCCACGGTTCACGAGGAAAACTCGACCGGGGCGAGATGACCTTGGCTGACATTCGATGTTCGGTGGACTCTTACAACGGTCACATGAAGCGAGGTCACAGCTTCAAGGTGCGGCAGCGCACCAATCAATATTTCAAATCATTGTACGGGTTCTACCCGAACAAGAAAGGTTGGGAGACTCATGTTTAAGATCATCAAGAAGGACGCAGTTCTCGGCATTGTGAGCAATCTGACTTGGGTGCGTATGCAGGACAACGGTTGCTACGGCTTGACTGTCGAGGACAATGCACAGGGTATTGCCCTGAACGGCACCGTGTACCATGTCAATGGACACCCCAAACTGGACGGTGTTGAAACCGTTTCGGTTGAGGAAGTGGACGATGGTGTTTACGCCACCAGTCTGACCGCTTTGCTGACCGACCCGAACGACCTCCGCAATTCTGAGCAGTTCCGCAAGGCTGTCCAGATGTTCGCCAAGAGCCTTGATGAAGACTCTGCGATGGTGGTTGCGACCATCTATGACCCCTATCAGGCCGATCATGCCTATGCGGTCGGTGATTACTTCACCTACGGTGTAAACAGCGTGGGCGACCCGCAGCTCTACAAGGTGGTGCAGGCACACACCTCGCAAGCGGATTGGAAGCCTGACGCACTTCCCGCTCTTTACACCCCGATTGGCCTGACCCCCTCTGGCTATCCTGTGTGGACTCAGCCCACCGGCGCACATGACGCTTACAACAAGGGCGACATTGTGAGCTATAACGACAAGCTGTACCGCAGTCTGATCGATGGGAATGTGTATGCCCCGGACGCTTACCCCGATGGATGGGAAGAATACACAGGCGAGTAAGGGAGGGCATGACATGAGTGACGCAATCATCGTTGCTATTATCACGGGTGGTCTGAGTCTGCTTGGCATCATCTACTCGTCCAGTAAATCCGCAGATAAAGTTGACGCAAAGCTGGACAAACAGCAGGCGGTCATCGAAACCAAGATGGACGAACTGACCCGTGAGGTACGGGAACACAACAATTTTGCGAAGCGTATGCCCGTGGTTGAGGAACAGATCAAGGTCATCAACCACCGTATCGAGGACTTAGAGGGATTCCACAAACCCGCTTGACCCGAAAATCAGGTGAGAAAGGTGAGTAATCGGGTCAAAATCCCTATAACTTCTTCTTAGTACGCGCGTATAAGAGGGAGTTTATGGGAAAAACGCCCGATTACTCACCTAAGTCACCTAAATTAAAAAAAATTGGAGGTAAAAATTATGCTCGAAACTATTTTGCACAACCTGACGAACATTGGCTGGGCTATGCTGATCTTCCTCTGTGCGTACCTTTCTAATGTGGCTTTCTCGATGTACTACAACATTAAAATCCTGTTGCAGCCCTTCGACAAGCAGAAAATCATCAACTCCGGCTTGAAGATCGGCGTGTTCGTCATCGGTCTGACCCTCTTGTGTCTGGCGGTCACTACGCTGCCCCTGTTTGCCAGCATGATCGGGTGGGAAATCCCGGCTGAGTACACCGACATTTTCAGCGACCTCGTAATTATTGGTGCGGTACTGATGGTGTCCTGCAAGTACATCGTGGAAGCATTTACGAAGTTTAAGGCAATTTTGGACTCTACGAAGGAGGACAAGACCTATGATGAAATCAAGTGAACTGGTCGCCAAGGTCGTTGACATCGCCAAGCACTACAAGACCCTGTATGTCATGGGGTGCTTCGGTGCGCCGCTGACAGCCACCAATAAGACCCGCTACACCAAGAACCACACCTACAACATGGCGGCGGCTCGTACCGCTATGATTATGGCGGCGACCCCTGACACCTTTGGCTTTGACTGTGTGAACCTTATCAAAGCTGTTCTGTGGGGCTGGACAGGGGATAAGACCAAAGCCTACGGCGGTGCCAAGTACGCCGTGAACGGTGTCCCTGACATTGGTGCTGACACCATGATTGCGAAGTGTAAGGACGCTTCCGCTTCTGGCTGGGGCAATCTCGACCCCGGCGAAGTGGTGTGGACTACGGGTCACATCGGCGTGTATATCGGCAACGGCCTTGCGGTCGAGTGTTCCCCTCGTTGGGAGAATAAAGTGCAGATCACCGCTGTCGGTAACATTGGTGCCAAGAACGGCTACAACACCCGTACTTGGAAGAAGCATGGACACCTCCCGTATGTGATCTATGATAAGACTGTGACTCCCACTCAGCCAGAAACGGTCAAGCCTGCCCCTGTCACCGAGGTCAAGGCGAAGGGTGTTGCCCGGTCTTTCAATAAGGCTGTGGCGGGTGCTTATACCGTGACTGCTGGTTCTGGCCTGAATGTCCGTGACGCTGCTGGGACGGACAGTAAGGTGCTGGTGATTATCCCCAAGGGAACCATCGTCAGGAACTACGGCTACTACACCGTTGTAAACGGCGTTAAATGGCTCTATGTGACGTTCTCGTACAAGAGGGTAAATTATACTGGCTTCGTGTCAGAACGCTTCCTGAGCCGCTGAGAGGGCTTCCTATGGGTGGTAAGCAAACGCAGTCTAAGTCGAAGCCAAAAATGAAGCGGCGTACCAAGTTCGCAATCCTCGCAGTCTTCAATCTGACTTGGTATGCGATTGCCGTTCTTGTCCTTTCAGCGTATGACAAGGTGGTGCCGGACAGTCTGACTAAGGCATGGTTCATGGCTTGGACGGTCGAGCTTGCCCTTCTGTTCGGTATCAAGGTCAAGAGTCCAAAAGAAACCTCAGACGAGGACGCTCAGGGGTGAGAAAATGCAAGTGTTGAAAGAAATCACGCTCGACAAGGTTATCAATCTCTATGAGGGTATTATCGTTCACGACAAACAGCAGCTCATTGAATGGGACGCTCACCGCCGCACTCCGATCTATGATTTGAAGAAGCGGACGTTGGCTCAGGATAAGATGATCTTGGGTGCGCTGAAATGCGCCAGAGCGAACGGATACTCCGGCGAAGAATAAAAGAAAGACACTCCTTGTCGATTAAGACAAGGAGTGTCTTTTGGTTTGGACGAAGACCGTACCCCACACAATGTAGGGTTCGGATATGCGTCCAATGGTGGACGATAGCCCCTCTAATCCGAACTCTTGACCACCATTATCCACTCTAAAAGTTTTGGTTTTACATGAGGTGAGATTATATGCGGTGGTAATTCTGTATCCGTCAGGTTCATCCCATACCGTGACTGAATTGACCAGCAAATCTATAAGTTGTCGTTTGAAATCGTCATTGGCTATATCACCGTTTTTGAATTGATAAAGCCAACCTGTAATTTGCTTTCGGTCGATGTGATAAAACAGCTTGTTTTCTTCTGCAATCTGTTTTAGGACACCTTTTTTCTCTTTCTCTAAATCCGTAAGTCGATTTAAGAGAGTGTCGGAAGCTACGCCTTTTTCAATAGCCTTGGTGATATTGGATATGCTCTGCCCGATTTCCTTTTGTCTGGCGGTCAACGCCGGAATACGGGTGGTTTCCCTCAAATCTCGTTCGGACTGAGATAAGGCCATATCAGCCATCTCTTCGATAGCGTCATCGGTTAGCAGACTTAAAGCATCCTGAGCGACAATGGTTTCAATCCATTCTTTTCGCAAAGGTCGTTTGTCACAACCCTGTTTCCTTTTTCTGCTGTAACAAGAGTAGTAATTGTGAACTGTTCCTGTTTTACTTGTTCCGCTCTCACCGTTCATAGAAGCCCCACAATGCCCGCAGAACAGTTTTCCAGACAAGAGATAATCTACCTTAGCCTTACCTCTTGCCGGGGCTTCTGCGACCTTAGAAAGCCGTTTCTGTACCGTATCGAATAGCTCCTTATCAATGATGGCAGGAATAGTATCTTTCATTGTGATTTCCTTGTAAGTGTAGGTTCCGATATAACGGGTATTTCGGAACATAGATTTGAAAGAGCTGCGGTTAAACTCCGCACCTTTGGCGGTGCGGTAGCCTTTTAGATTGAACAGTCGGCAAATGTCGGCAATACTCTCACCGCCAGCATAGCGTTCAAATGCTTCCTGCACTATTGGGGCGGTTGCGGGGTTTATAACCAGTCTGTGATTTTCAATTTTATAGCCCAAAGGAACATGACCGCCGATAGAGTGACCTTTTAAGGCTGACTCCCTCATACCACGGGTGATTTTCTGACTGAGGTCTGCGGAATAATATTCGGCAATACCTTCAAGCACGGACTCTAAGATGATACCTTCCGGGGTGTTGGAAATTGCTTCCGTGGCAGATTCTACCCGAACGCCGTTTTTCCGCAGCCGCATTTTGAATACGGCGCTGTCTTCTCTATTTCTGGCAAAACGATCAAGTTTCCATACGATGACCAATTCCCATAGTCCGTGTTTGCTGTCAGAAATCATCTGTTGAAACTGGACACGTTTCTCAATATCCTTTCGAGCGGTAGTCGCACGGTCAATGTAGATAGCGGTAATGCGGTATTCGTTTCGCTTACAGTATGCGATACAATCTCGGAGCTGACCTTCAATGGACTGCTCGGATTGCCGATCAGAGCTGAACCGCAGATAGAGAGTCACATTGATGTTACCTCGTACCAGCGTAGTAGGGTCATCAACAAACTGTTGCTGTTCCTCGGCGGTGAGCATAGATAGATCGAGGGGTAATTTTTTGGTTTTCATAGCAGCTTTCTCACCTCTGACAAGTCAACTAATTTCTCAGACAGCAGACTCTTTAGACGAGTCTGTTTTTTCTTTTTCTGTTTTCTTTTTCAATTCCATACAAAGAGTAATGACTTCAAATTTATCTAACTCGGAAATATTTCTGAATATTTCAAGTAGAGTGCGCTCTTGCTGGGTCATGTCATTTCGTTTTCCTGTTAGGAAATATTCTAAATCAACATCAAAATGCAAGGCTACTCCGTATAGTTTATCTACCTTTGGAAATGAAGTTGTCCAAGATTTAATTGTTCCGTTCCCTAAGCCAGACGCTTTTTCAACATCGGAAATGGCTTCGTTCCGTTCATCTGCCAACAGTTTTACATAGTCATAGACGGACATATAAATTTCCTCCAAAATATTTTTAGGAAGTTTTCTAAAACGCTATTGACATTTAGGAAGTTTCCGATTATACTCTCCTTGTAAACAACAACAAGTCAATAGGCAATAGAAATCCAGCCCCCTACCGTTTACTTTTTTTCGGCGGGAGTGAGCCAATGGTATTTGATTGGTGACGCACTCAGTATAGCATTGGATAATTTCAAAGTCAACAAGATTGTTGTTGTTGCTTACAGAATATCGAAAGGAGGTAAGCAGAATGGAAGGTCGCAAGTCCCTCCACGACCGTCTGCGGGAAAACAATCTGAGTTTTGTTTGGCTGATTGCCACTCTCGACCGAGTTGGTATCCATACGGACAAATCCGAAATGTCCTCAGCGGTGCGTGGAACGATTTCCGGCGAAAAAGCAAAGACCATTGTTGACAAGTCCCATGCTGTTTTGGACGAGTATGAGAACTTTATTCGTTCTGTGCGGGTATGAGCGTCTTTACGCCGGAGGTTCAACCGCAGGCACGGGTGCTGTGCCGCTCGTTGGCTCGGATTGTTCAGGAGTATTACCGTGACCCGCAGCACCGAGCGGAGTTTGAGAAATGGCACTTGGAGAAGTATGGCGAACCCTACGAATGGGTTCCTGAGAATAGAGGAAACGACAATGAGGAAGTTTAGAAAGGTTTTTGGAACCCTCGCATTTCTCTCATTCTTCTACATTCTCGGCGTTGTCGGTGCTGTGGAGCAAGACACAATGGCTCTCGGTGCAGGCATGGTTCGTATGGGTATCGGTCTTGGCTGTTTCTGGCTGTTCTGTGAACTGTCCGGTGCGTTCGAGCCTATCCCTCCGAGAAAAAGAAAGAGCCGCTGACGGAACTGGTACTTCCATCAACGGCAAGCGAAAATGCTCACTCTGATTATATCAGAACCTATTATTTTGTAAAGGAGAACTTTATGAATAGCACGATTGCGAAACTCGCTGACGAGTTCGAGAAGATGGAGAAGACCATTGCTTCTCAGAAGAAGATGATCGAAACCCTTATGCCTACGGGCTATGTCGATACCGATACCGTCAAACTCCACCTCAATTCCGTGCACGGGGTCATGCTCGGCGGTCGCCCCTCCTCGAAGCGCCGCAAGCTGGAGGATTGTTCTTGGGACGAGATCAATATGTATTCCTCTTTCGGCCTTGCCGACAAGGTGTTCGAGATCGGTGACACCAAGAAGTTCCGTCTGGCTGATGGCTCCTACCTGACCGCTCGTATCATTGGTTTTAACCATGACTACGCCGAAGATGGTACGCTGACCCACATCACCTTTGAAACCGTGGAAACCCTTGACGGTGACATTCCCATGAACGAGAAAACCACCAACGAGGGTGGCTGGGACGCTTCCTATCTCCGTTCCAAGCTCAACGGCAACTTCTTCAAGAACCAGCTTCCCGCTGATCTGAAAGCGGTTATCAAGCCCGTGGTGAAGATCACCGCCAAGAGCGGCAAGAATGAAATGCTGGTTCCTTCTGTTGACAAGCTGTTTGTTCTTTCCGAGCAGGAAGTTTTCGGTCGCAAGATTTATTCCTGCGGTGACGAGGGCAGATGGTATGACTGGTACAAGAAGGAAAACACACCCTATGGTAAGTGCAAGCAGAATGGTGAGAAGGATTGGAGATGGGAGCGTTCTCCTCGTTCTGGCAGCACCAGCTATTTCTGTCGTGTCGGCGGCGACGGCAACGCCACCATTGGCGGCGCCAGCTACTCGTATGGCGTGTCCTTCGGCTTCTGCGTTTGATCGAGTATCCCGTAAATCCCGCCCCGTCAGGGGCGGTGAAAGGAGTGAAAACATGAATGTCAATCGCAAGGTCGGCAACAGCTTTGAAAAAGCCCTTTGCCGTGATTTGGCGAAATGTGGTTTTTGGGCGCATAACCTCGCTCAGAACAGTCAAGGCCAGCCCTTCGATGTGATTGCTGCCCGGAATGGTGTCAGCTATCCCATTGACTGTAAGGACTGTGCCAAGGACATTTTCAAGATGGAGCGTATCGAGGAAAACCAGTTTTCCGCCATGTCGCTCTGGAAGGAAACAGGAAACGGCGAGGGCTGGTTTGCTCTCCGAATGATGAACGGTGCGGTGTATTTCCTCTCCTTCACATTCCTCCGTGAGCTGTCTTTTTTGAAAACCGTTCTCTCTGCTTCCGAGATTAGAGAGGTCGGTATCCCTCTCGGAGAGTGGGTGTCCAAATGCAAATAATCGTTGGCAACCAACTCCGAATTGAGAACCCGTCCGAGCAGTTGCTTACATGGTGTAAGAAGCAACTCATTCTTCCCAATCCCGAGTATGCCAAGAAAGTCCGTATGCACTTATGGGTTGGCAATACACCTGAGAAGCTGTACCTGTTCCAATGGGACGGTGACACGCTGGTTCTTCCCTACGGGTGCTTGAATGATGTATTGGAGATGGACGATTGCCACATGAAGGTCGATCTTCCTACGCCAACCGAGGTGGACTTCGGTTGCGTCATTCCACTTTATGACTACCAAGTGGAAGCCAAGGAAGCCCTGATAACCGCCTACTACGGTATTCTGCAAGCCCCTGCTGGGTGCGGTAAGACACAGATTGGGATTGCTGTTGCGGCAGATACAGGCCGAAGAACCCTCTGGTTGACCCACACACGAGATTTGCTCATGCAGAGCAAGAGCCGAGCGGAGCAGTACATGAGTCCTTCTCTGACTGGCACGATTACCGAAGGCAGAGTTCAAATCGGCAAGGCAATCACCTTCGCCACGGTACAGACCATGTGCAACCTCGATCTGAGCCAGTACCGTGATGTTTGGGATTGTATCATCGTGGACGAGTGCCACCGTGTAGCCGGAACCCCGACCGCTATGACGCAGTTCTCGAAGGTGCTGAACGCTCTGGCAGCTCGCCACAAGTACGGCCTGTCCGCTACGGTTCACAGGGCAGACGGTATGATTGCCGCCACCTACGCTCTGCTGGGTGGGATTGCCTATCAGGTGCCGGACGCAGCGGTGCGAGACAAGATCATGACCGTCAGCGTTTTGCCCCGTGCCACCCATCAAGGACTCAGCCGTGAGTTCTTGGATACGGACGGTACAATCATCTACGCCAAGCTGGTCAATTTCCTCGCCGACCGTTATCCCCGAAATAACCTGATTGTCGCTGACCTCGTGGCAAACCGAGATCATTACAATCTCATTCTCTCTGACCGGCTGACGCACTTGGAAACTCTGATGAACCGTCTTCCGCCCGACCTGAGAAGACAGGCGGCGATGATTGATGGGAAGATGACCTCCAAGAAAGCTAAGGCTCTCCGGGAGCAAGCCATTGAGGAAATGCGGCAGGGGCGCAAGCGGTATCTATTCGCCACCTACTCTCTGGCAAAAGAGGGCTTGGATATTCCCCGGCTTGACCGCTTGTACCTGACCACACCGCAGAAGGACTATGCTGTGATAACTCAGAGCATTGGTCGTATCGCTCGTACCTTTGAGGGCAAGGGGGAACCCATCGCCTATGATTATGTGGACGATGGTATCCAGTACCTCGTGCGAAGCTACAAGAAGCGGTGTACCACCTACCGCAAGTGCGGTTGTAAGTTCATCGAACAGGAGGTGTCGAAGTGAAAGTCTTAGTTGCTTGCGAAGAAAGCCAAGCGGTTTGTACTGCGTTCAGAGAGAGAGGTCACGAAGCCTACTCTTGTGATATTCAGGAACCGTCAGGTGGACATCCCGAATGGCACATCCTCGGTGACGCTCTTGAAGCCGTTAAGGGAGGGGGCGTGACTACAATGGACGGACAAATCCACGAAGTCGGAAGATGGGATTTGCTGATTGCACACCCGCCGTGTACCTATCTGACAAATGCCGGGGCAAGACACATTTGGAAAGGCGGTCAGTTGCAGCCTGATCGAGTGCAAAAGGGTATCTTAGCACGAGATTTGTTTATGCGTTTCTGGTATGCGGATATTCCGAGAGTGGTTATTGAAAATCCAGTTCCATCCAAGATTTTCTGCCTACCTGAGTATTCTCAAATTGTTCAACCTTTCCAGTTTGGACACGCTGTAACCAAGAAAACCTGTCTGTGGGAAAGAGGGGTACTCCCCTTGAAGCCAACAAACATCGTGGAACCGGTTAAGGGACGAAAGATGGTTTTGAAAAACGGAACTGTCCGGTACTCCTGTTGGGAAATGGACTGCGGCGGAAGCAAGGAAGAACGGGCAAAAGCCCGGAGCAAAACCTTCCCCGGTATCGCACGGGCTATGGCTGACCAATGGGGAGGTGCTATCAATGGCGAACCCTAACGGTCACTTAGTTCACGGTAAATACCATACCCGACTTCACGGAGTATGGCAGATGATGAAGCAGCGGTGTTTCAACCCTAACCAGCGAACATTCAAATGGTACGGCGGGAGAGGGATTACAGTATGCCCCGAATGGCTTGATTTCATGGGTTTCTATGAGTGGGCTGTGGCGAATGGGTATTCTGATGGGCTGACTCTTGACAGGATTGACCCGAACGGGAATTATGCTCCTGAGAATTGTCGCTGGGTATCGTGGAAAGAGCAGATGAACAATAAGCGGTCTAACCGCTTGATCTCTGCTTTCGGTAAAACCCTGACTGTTCAAGAATGGTCAGAAGCAACCGGTATTCACCGCTCCACCATTGTCAACCGCCTAAAGCTCGGTTGGACTTCTGAACAGGCCGTTACTCCCGGAAGAAGGTGTTGCCATGGATAATGTCTACATCTTTGACTGTGAGGTGTTCCAGCACGATTGGTTGTTTATCTTCAAAGAAAAAGCAACCGGGGAGTACACGGTAATTTGGAACGACAACGAAGCGGTTGACGAGTTCATGAAGCGAGAGCCATTGCTGGCAGGTTTCAACAACAAAAGATACGACAGGTTCATCCTGCAAGCGGTTCTCTCAGGCTTTACGCCGGAGGAAATCAAGGCAGTCAACGATTTCATTATCGTTGGTGGTCACGAGGGCTGGGAGTACGCCCCTCTCCGTGACTGCGGGATTTTCTTCGATCAATATGACCTGATGGACGATTGCCAGATGGGTTTATCCCTGAAAGCAATCGAAGCTCACCTCGGAATGGATATTCGTGAAACCACTGTTCCGTTTAACATCGACCGCCCTCTGACTGAGGACGAGAAGCGAGAGGTCGAGTTCTACTGCCGACACGATGTTGATGCAACCGACAGGCTGGACGATCTTCGCCAAGGCTACCTGTCCAGCAAACTCACGCTGGGTCGTGAAAAGGGGCTGTATCCCGCAAAAGCCCTCTACATGACCAACGCCAAGCTGACCGCTGCTTACCTTGACGCAGAGCAAAAGCCACACTATGACGAGCGGGAATATCAGTATCCGCCGAAGCTGCTTCGTCAGTACATTCCGCAGGAAGTGTTCGACTTTTTTGAACGGTTGAAAGACAAGAGTATTCCTGACGAGGTAGTGTTCAAGGAAAAACTCGATCTGATGGTCGGTGGTTGCCCTTGCACCATCGCCTACGGCGGTATCCATGGGGCTATTCCGTGTTACCGAGAAGAAGCCACGGAAACCCGCTCTATCCGCAACAAAGATGTTGCCAGCTACTACCCACATCAGATGACCTTGAACGGGTATTGCAGCCGGAATATTCCCTCTCCTGATGTGTACGCCGCCACCATTGAACGGCGTGTCAAGGCAAAGAGGGCTGGCGATAAGGCCACGGCAAACGCTTTGAAGCTGGTGTTGAACACCACCTACGGAGCCATGCTGAACCGCTACAACGACCTGTATGACCCGCTCATGGGTCGCTCGGTCTGTATCTCAGGCCAGTTGCAGTTGCTCGAAATGGCGGAACATCTGGTTCAAGACTGCCCCACCTTGAAGATCATTCAGCTTAACACCGATGGTATCATGGTCAGCCTTGATGACTGCGATGTTCCCATGTATCAAGAGATCACGCAGGAGTGGCAGGACAGAACCGGCTTTGAGTTGGAGGAAGACCTTATCAAGATGATCTGTCAGAAAGATGTGAACAATTATGTCGAGGTTCCCTTCGAGGGCGACCCCAAAATCAAGGGCGGCGTTCTCGTTCGTGGGATTGCCCCGGCAGGAGCGTTCAACATCAACAACAACGCCTGCGTGGTCGCCAAGGCGGTCAAGGATTATCTGGCCTACGGCGTTCCGGTCGAGGAAACCATCATGCGGTGTGACCGCCTGCTGGACTTCCAGTTGGTCGCCAAGGCCGGGAGTAAGTACGGTGACGCTCTCCATGAGGTAGATGGTCAGATGGAGGTCGTGCAGAAGGTCAACCGGGTATATGCCACGGAAGACCATCGGTGCGGCACCCTTTACAAAATCCACCTCGGCACCGGCAATCCCGTCAAGATTGCTGGACTTCCCGCAAAATGTGTCGTAGACAACGACAATCACCTGACGATTGATGTAGTTGACCGTGACTGGTATATCCGGCTGGCACGGCGCTATGTCCGAGATTTTCTCGGAGAGAAGCCGCCCAAGCGAAACACCCGTAGAGTCAATTCCATCAAACGGTCACTGCTGGCGCTTTTGGAGGGTAACACATGAGAATTGGAATGTGGTCGGATTCCGTTGGATTTCCTAATCTTCCCCTCATGAAATTATCTGCCTACCATCGTTTGCAGGGTGATACCGTGGAGTTCATTCAGGAGGGAGGGAATTACGATAAGGCGTATCTCAGTAAGACCTTTAATCTGCCAGCAATCAAGAAGATACCGCAAGCACCTCCGCCGTTTGTTGCCGACGAGATACAAAAAGGCGGGACAGGCTATGCGATTGAAGTTGAAAATGGGAAAGAAGTTTTTCACAAGGCGCGTCATGCCGACCTGCCCGTTGAGATTGAACATCTTTATCCCGACTACGACCTCTATCCTGAATACAAGAACACCGCCTATGGTTTCCTGACGAGAGGATGTTGCAATGCCTGTGGATTTTGCATTGTTGCCCCCAAAGAAGGACGATGTAGTGTCCGGGTTGCCGATCTGAATGAATTTTGGAGAGGGCAAAAGACGATCAAACTGCTTGACCCAAATATTCTCGCCTGCCGAGAACGAGAGTTGTTGCTTTCGCAGTTAGTTGAGAGCAAAGCGTCTGTGGATTTCACGCAGGGATTAGACGCTCGTTTTATCACCGAAGATGTTGTCCGATTTTTGAACCGCATGAGAGTAAAAAACATCCATTTTGCTTTCGACTTCATGCGGAATGAGCAGGCAATTCTAAAAGGTTTGGCGTGTTTTAATCAGCACTACGAAAAGTCCCATTGGAACCTGAATTGCTATGTTCTCACAAACTACGATACTTCACTCGAAGAAGATTGGTACAGAGTTCAGAAGATCGCAGAATTAGGGTTCCATCCCGATGTTCGGATATATCAGAAAGGGACGCAACCTCAATTTTTGACTGACCTCGCAAGGTGGAGCAACAATCGCATGATTTTCAATTCAACCTCTTTCCCTGATTATGTTCCAAGAGTGGACGGGAAAAGTTGTCGAGAACTATACCCTGAAATATTAAACGAAAAGGAGATTTTTATTATGGCTACTACCAAGAAAGCCGTCGAGGGTGCGGCGGTGGATTATTCCACCATGAATGTGTTTCAGAAGTTACAGCTTGCCCGTGTGCGCTTCCTCGAAGCTGGCGTGGATAAGAGCGGCAAGCACATGAAGCTCGAATACAAGTATTTCGAGTTGGCGGACATCGTTCCCAAGGCCGAGCAGATTTTCCTTGAAATCGGCCTGATGATGGTTCCGTCCATGTACGGCGACAAGGCGACCGCTCGTGTCTACAATGTCAGCGACCCCGAAGACTACATCGACTTCGTAGCACCGTACACTCCCATCGCTCCTATCGTGTCCAACGCTGGCAATCAGGTCACAAACGAAATGCAGGCGACCGGCAGTTCCATCACCTACATTCGCCGCTACCTGTGGCAGCTCGTCCTTGATATTGTCGAGCATGACAGTATTGACAGCGGCGAGTACGATACCCCTCCCGCTCCTGCCCCCGCTACCACCAAGAAGCCGCCTGTGACTACCGCACAGCGTCAGGAAATCAAGGCTGAGTTGACCGGCGCTCCCGCTGGTGCCGCTTCTGCTGAGAAGGTCGGTGAGCTGAAAGGTCTGTTGAAGAAGCTGCTGGAAGTTGACGCAGAGCAGGAGTCTTTCGTTCAGACCATCGCCATGAAGACCGAGGGGTTCTCCAAAATCGAAGCTGACAAGTGTGACGCTCTGATCGAGGGCGTGAACAATATGCTGGCTGGCTACGAGATGAAAGCAGCGAAGGAGGGCTAAGGTATGGAATGGCTTGATGGCAATAAAATCCAGATTATCCCGCCCAAGCGTCCGAAGAAGTTGACCGGTACCCGCTTCGCCACTATCCTCGGCCTGAACCCGTGGTCTACGCCGTTCGAGATTTGGTGTGAAGTGACTCGTACCTACCAGAAGCCTTTCGAGGATACCATCTACACCATCGCTGGTAAGACCATCGAACCCAAGCAGGCCGAGTACATGAAGCAGACCTACTTCATGAGCAATCTGGTCACGCCGACCGATATTTGGGGTAAGGACTACTTCAACAAGACCTACGGGGACTTCTTCAAGGAAAGTCCTATCCTTGGCGGTATGTGGGACTACTTGCTCTACGACAAAGATGGTAAACCCACCACCGTCCTCGAAATGAAGACCTCCAAGCGTGTCGAGGACTGGAAGGACGATATTCCTGAATACTACGCCTTGCAGGCGGCGTTGTACGCCCACCTTCTCGGCGTGGACGATGTTATCATGGTCGCTTCCTTCCTCGAACCAAAGGACTACGATGACCCTGAGAAGTTTGTGTGCAGCGGTGAGAATACCATCACCCGTCCCTTTAAGGTGTCTGAGCGCTATCCTGACTTCGAGAAGAAGTATGTGAAGCCTGCCCTAAAATGGTGGAAGGACTTCGTGGAGAGCGGTATTTCTCCTGCTTTTGACGAGCGCAAGGACGCTGAAATCCTGAAAGCCCTCCGCACCAACAACCTGTCCCCCGAAACGGATATGGCGGCGCTGGTCAAGGAAGCCGAAGACCTGAAAACCAAGCTGGACGCTCATACCGCTGAGGTGGCTGAGGACGAGAAGCGGTACAAGGTCTTGACCGATATGATTAAGAAAGCCGCAATCGCTCAGTTCCGTGACGGTGACAAGAAGGTGTCCATCGCTGGCTCTGCCTATAATTGGGAAGTCAGCCGTACTTCCACCACGAAAATCGACAAGGACGCTATGAAAGCGGACGGTATTCTGGCGAAGTACACGACCACCGAGGACAGCTACCGCATTTCCCCGAAAATTATCAAGGAGGATTGACCTATGAAGTTTTCTAAGTTCGTGAAGTCTCTTGCCCCTGATGGCGGCGCTATCTACGAGTACATGGGCGAACGCTGGCTGGCTTCCCCGTCCGTACTCATGCTCATTCCCGATGGTATCCGCAGCGTGACCGGGTACAGCAATGAGACAATGCCCGATGGTGTTGGTCACCTGATTTCTCAGGTCGGTTGCACCGAGTACGCTACGCTGGTCAAGGCGGTCATGCCTGAGCCGGACGGTGCAATCAAAGACTGTATCCGTATCTTCGCCACGCAGGACAGCACCATGACCCTTCCCGTCACCAACGATGACTGGTCGCTGATCGAGAAGTCTGACTTCTGCGAAATCCTGTACGCCTACGATCTGGACAACGACAAGAGCGTACCGAAAGCCCTGCTGGTCAAGCAGTACGCCAAGTATCCCGATGACGAAGACCAGTTGGTCGGTATCATCTTCCCCTGCGAGTACACAGAACAGCTCAATTTCTACACCATGAAGGAGGACAAACACAATGGCTAAAATCGGACTCACCGAGGGCTTCACCCTCATTCCCGAAGGTACTCATGTCTTTCAGATCACCGATGTGAAGTACAAGGAGGACTTCGGCAAGCTGGAAGTTTATATGCAGACGCAGAACGGCAGCAAGCATATCGAACGCTTCTCCCTTCTGAAATCTGATGGCTCTCCCAACGAGGGTGCCTACAACGCTTTCAGCTATTTCGCCAAGACTGCCCTCGGCAACTTCGACCTGACTGAGATCGACCACACCGACCTGATTGGTCACTTCATTGAGTGTGACATCGAGCATGATGTTCAGGAGAACAAGAAGAAGCCCGGACAGAGCATTACCTTCGTCCGTCTGGCCGATAAGCGCCCCTCTGAGGGCTGGGGCGGCTCTGGCAATACGGTTGCTACCCCTGCCGCTAAAACCGCTCCTGCGGCTTCTCAGGTGGCTCAGAAGACCGCCCCGAAGTCCCCGATGGATTTGGCAGCTCTCCTTGGCTGATACCGGGAGCGAGGGAGGGCTAAAATAAAACGCTCTCCCTCGCCAATGGTCTGTGGAAAACTATGTTGAAAGTGAGGATAAGCTACAATGGCAGAAGCCTATATTTGTTCGCTCTCCAAGGTTCAGCGTCACGCTGAAATCTGCAAGGAGATCAACAGGCTCTATGAGCAGAAGAACCATGACTACGGCGACAGCTTCCACCAGACCTTCGTTGAAGAAGGAATGGCGATGGCTCGTATCCGTTTGGGCGATAAACTCAGCCGCTTCAAGACCCTCTCCCGTGGCTGTGAGCAGAAAGTCAATGACGAGTCTATCCGGGACACCCTGATTGACCTCGCCAACTACGCCATTATGACGGTGCTGGAAATGGAGGTGGCGGACAATGGATCCTCAGAAGAAAATTCTTGATGTGACCTGTGGATCTCGAACAATATGGTTCAACAAAAATCACCCCGCCGCAATTTATGCAGACAAACGAGTTGAAGAAATGTACGGTGTTTGGAAATCGGGAAACGGACAGTCCGAGAGATCCTGCGTTATTGCTCCCGATGTTCAATGTGATTTTACGGATCTTCCGTTTGATGACAATTCGTTTGCTCTTGTTGTCTGGGATCCACCCCATCTGCGCCATATTGGAGAAAACGCATGGTTGGCCAAAAAGTATGGCCGACTCGACAATAACTGGCCGAAAATGCTCCATGACGGTTTCAAAGAGTGTATGCGTGTGCTTAAACCCGATGGGGTATTGATTTTCAAATGGGCAGAAACACAGATCCCTGCCACCGAAGTTTGGAAAGCGATAGGTCAGCGGCCTTTATTTGGACATCACAGTGGGAAGAAATCACAGACCTTTTGGGGCTGCTTCATGAAATGGAAGGATACAAATGATGACGCTGAATGATTATCAGAAAGCCGCCGAGCGCACCTCCGGCAACCTGACCCCGTGGGATAAGGTTCGCAACGGTTGTTACGGTCTGAACGGCGAAGCCGGAGAGTGTATCGACATTCTGAAAAAGACCGAGTTTCAGGGTCACGACTTCGACCCGGAAAAAATGGTTGACGAGCTGGGCGATGTTCTCTGGTATGTCGCACAGTTGGCGACCGGCTTGGGCGTGACCCTCGAAGATGTGGCACAGCACAATGTCGATAAGCTGCTGGCTCGTTATCCTGACGGGTTCGACAGCGAAAAGAGTATTCACAGAAAGGAGTACGAAAATGCCTGACTGTTTCTCCAAGTCCGAAGTGACCGATTTCCGGAACTTCATGAAGCTGCCTGACGGAACGCCGCTTGTTTCCGATGACATGATAGAATACCTGATGGCCTACGGCTTCTTCACCGCTCCCGCTTCCACCAAGTATCACGGCAATTACGAGGGCGGTCTTCTGGAACACTCCTATATGGTTACGAAGTTCCTCCTGACGCTCACTCAGGACAATCATCTGATTTGGCACAAGTCCCGTTCCCCGTACATCGTGGGTATGTTCCATGACCTGTGCAAGATTGACCAGTACCGTCACCCTGCGAGTGATTTGGTCGTAGACGGAATGTTACTTCCCGACCCGTCCAAGTGGGAGTATAACCCCGACACCCTCCTGAAAGGTCACGGTGATAAATCCGTCATGCTTCTCTCTCAGTTCTACACGTTAACCGAGGAAGAAATCATGTGTATCCGCTACCACATGGGCGCTTTCACCGACAAGTCCGAGTGGAACGACTACACCAGAGCAGTCCACCAGTACCCGAATGTGCTGTGGACGCACCAAGCCGATATGCTGGCAAGCCATGTTGCGGGGGTGTAAAGCATGAAGATCATTGAACCGTCTGTGGAGCTTATTAACGCTCCCGATTATAAGACCCTTCTGACTACCATCGAAGCCGCAGGGCGCACTTGCTACAAGTCCGAGGACAAAATCACGGACGGAAGCGCAGAGAAGTTTGTCCGGGGTATTATCAAGCGGGGTCACGAAGCTGTCATTGAGCATGGCTCTCTCTCAGTTCGCTTTGTCTGCGACCGGGGCGTGAGCCACGAAATCGTCCGTCACCGTCTGGCGGCGTTCTGTCAGGAGTCCACCCGGTATGTTGCCAGTTCCAAACGAGACTGTACCGTAAATAGCGAAGACGATGTTCTTTACGCTTACAACGAAGCGGGATTGTCTATGAAACGGATTGCCGACAGAAGCAACGATAAGTACAGCGAATATGATGTTTCGGAAATCCTCCGTAAACATGATACTACTATCCGGGAGCATGGTCGCAGAGGAACCATCAATAGCCACTATTTTGAAACCATTGATACACCCGAAAAGGCATTCCTGCTGGGGTTCATTATGGCAGACGGCAGCATTCGCCGTGACTCTTATCAGCTAACCATTTCCCAAAAAGAATCTGAATCATGGTGGCTTTTGAACATGATTCGAGAGTTTATCCAACCCGACGCAAAGAGCCTAACGGTAAGTGATTTTCAGATTTCTACTGATCTTCGATCGAAGGGTATTATTCCCAATAAGACTTACGAATCCACAAGTGAGACAGTAGACCTCTTGTGGAACAGCGTTCCCGCTGAATATAAGCCGGACTTTCTAAGAGGATTGTTGGACGGTGATGGGTCTATTCGTTGGTTTTATCAGAAACCTACATCCAAGACTCAATCCTGTCATATTCAGTTTACCGGAAATCGCTATCTCATGGAGAAGATTAGAGATTTTCTGTCCGCCGAATTGGGTTATACGACCACCATTAAAACGGATTACTATTCAGGTGTTCTCCGTCGAGTGGTTATTACCGATAGCGGTAAAGGTAAACAGCTATGTGACATGATGTATCGAAACTTCAAGTTTCCGTATGGTCATTCCAAAACGGCAAGGTATTATGAAGCCTTTGATCTCCCTATCCCTATCGCTTTTCAAAAACCTTTGGTCGGTGACTTCAATGTTATCTTCCCAAGTACATTGGGTGGTAAATCACTATGGCATTGGGGACAGGCTATGATGAAGTCCGAATTAGCTTATAAGGCGCTGATTGAAAGCGGTTGCACTCCGCAGGAAGCCCGGTCTGTTCTTCCGAACAGCCTGAAAACGGAAGTGGTTATGACCGCAGATATTAGGGAGTGGCGACATTTCCTGAAACTGCGTTGTGCTATGGCCGCTCACCCCGATATGCGGGTTGTTGCCAATATGCTCCTGACCCTGCTAAAACAGACCTACCCCGTCTTCTTCGAGGACATTGAGGTATGAGGGTCAAGAAAGCTGGCGGCAAGGTGTTTGGTGCGGTTCTGAGTGCCGCCGAAAAGAAAGCGATGGACATGGAAATCAATCGTCAGATCGTGGAAGCTGACAGGCGGTACACCGATGACATTGACGCTATGGTGCTTTACACCCTGAGAGTCCATCTTGGCTTCGGCAAGAAACGCCTGCGGAAGTTCTATGACGCTTTCTCTGCCGAGCATGACCGCCTTATCCAGTATTATCAAATGCCGGACGATTACACATGGCTCTGCAAAGAAATGTTGAAGCGTATCGGCGTTGATGTTGAAGCGTGGAACCGTGAAAGGAGAGAACCCGATGAAGCTGAAAAGCATTAACGGCAAGGTGCCGTATATCATGGCTGCCGGAAAGGACTTCGTGAAGGACGAAATGTCGCTGGCAGCGGCAGAGCAGATTTGCTCTTGTGGAACGCAGACCACCAGCAAACGCTTTCCCGATTTCCCCATCTGCGTAGACGATAAGTTCTATTTTGCTGGCACCTCGACAAAGCCCAAGTCCGGCAAAGCCAAGGCCACTTGCGAGGGCTGAGATTTTCAATCTTCCTGTGGTTCGTCACCATTGTCGTTGTCCTCTGTCTGAAACTACCCACGGTTGAGGTCGAAGAACCTTCTCCCATTGTCGAGGTGGTAGAGGTAGTCACCCCGGAGCCAGAGCCGGAGGTGGCACCTCAGCCGTGGACAGACGAGGAAGTGGTACTGCTGGCGAAAATGCTGTGGGGAGAAGCCAGAGGGGTCAGCTCCGATACAGAGAAAGCCGCTTGTGTATGGTGTGCGCTCAACCGTGTCGATCAGGGCTACGGAGATATAACGGCGGTCGTAACTGCCCCGTATCAGTTTGTAGGCTATCGAGAGGGAAATCCGGTAGATGACGAGTTGATTACTCTTTGTATAGATGTACTGACCCGCTGGTACGCAGAGAAGAACGGACAGACAGAGGTTGGTCGAGTTCTTCCGAGTGAATATTTATTCTTTTCGGGAGATGGAGAACGAAACCACTTTCGCAACGCCTACCGTGGCGGTGATAGATGGGACTGGTCTTTACCAAGTCCGTATGAAAGCTGAGGTGACAATGATGTATGAGAATATCCCCGCCGAACTCCGAGAGGAAAAGGCATGGGTCAATGTGTGGGACGGGTCGAAGGTTCCCATGCAGGCGACCGTGAGAAAAGCGGCTTCATCGTCCGACCCGAACACATGGTCAAATTACATTGACGCTGAACACAATGTCCAGCACGGCTACTATGACGGGCTTGGCTATGTTTTTCATGGAAACGGGATAATCGGTATCGACATTGATGATGGCTTCTCTGATGGGCTTCTGAACCCGCTGGCAGCAGACATTATCGGTCGTTGTCAGTCCTACACGGAAAAGTCCCGAAGCGGGAGGGGGGTTCACATTCTCGTCCGTGGAGAGCTGCCCTTCAAGGGTAAGAACAACCGTGCCGCCGTGGAGATTTACAAGAGCAACCGCTACTTCATCATGACCGGCAAGGTTTTGATCTTCTCCGAGATCGTTGAAAACCAGTCAGCGATTGACTATGTGGTTGAGAAGTATTTTCCCGATGTTGTTAAGGACAATAATGTCCCTACCAACGGTGCCCGAATATATTCTCCAGTCTACCGCCGCCCTGAAAATGGCAAGCTGCGTTTGAAGCCTGAATACCCGCCTATCACACCGGGAAGCCGAAACCTCAGCCTGACTTCTCTGGCGGGTCAACTTCACAACCAAGGATACACTAAAGCAGAGATTTACAAAGAACTGCTGTATGCGAATACTCAGGCATGTAAACCGCCGCTCCCTCAGTCCGAAGTCGAGTTAATTGTAAACTCTGTAACGAGGTATAGACGATGAGTGCTATCAAGTGTTGTCATGGTTGCCCTGACAGATACGCTGGCTGTCATGCGAAATGTGAGAAATACCAGCGTGAAAGAAAAGAATACGAGCGGCAGAAGGAGCTTGAGAAACGCCAAAAGGCACGAGAGATCGACTACTATGACCGCTTCAAGTATTGGAGGTAAATATGGCTGATGAAATTATGACCGCCGCCGAAGAAGGTCAGGAGCTTTTTCAGCTCTCCAACGGTCGCTACATCATGGACGAAGCTCAGTCCCGTGTGATGTTCCAAATCAAGGAAGCACAGCCTGAGCATAGCCACCCGATCAGCGGAACGGGGTATTCGTGGGACGAGTCCGGCATGGCGGAGCTGTTCTCCGAGTGCTACAAAAACGATACCCGCTACTGCCCCGAAGCGAAAAGTTGGTTCACCTACTTCGAGGGTGCATGGCGCAAGGACACGGGTTCCCTTCTGGTGGCTGAGAAGATCAAGGAGTTCTGCCGCCTGATGGCTCTCTACTGTGGGGAGATCGCCAACGAGGAACGCCGCAGCGAGTACATGAAGTTCATCGTGAAGATGGGCGACCGCCGTTTCCGTGACCGACTGATGAAGGACGCAGCCAGCGTTCTCCCCATCGCTTCGGCGGAGTTTGACGCAAATCCCTACCTTATCAACTGCAAGAATGGCACCTTCGACCTCGAAAAGATGGAGTTCCGAGAGCATGACTGGCGTGACTTCCTGACCATGCAGACCAACTTCAACTACACCTTGCAGGACGCACGGTGCCGCCGCTGGGAAAAGTTCGTTGCTGAGGTCACTTGCAATGACGAGGACAAGGTCGACTATCTGCAAAAGGCGCTGGGCTACTCCATGCTTGGCATGGCGAACGAGGAATGTATGTTCATTCTCCACGGCAAGACCACTCGCAACGGCAAATCCACCATGCTTTCGGCAATCCACCACCTTCTCGGTGGCTATGCGTCCGTGTCCCCTGTGTCGATCATCTGCAAGGCAGAGCGGTCGAAGAACGCAGAAGCAGCGAACCCTATGCTGGCTTCTCTGAAAGGTAAGCGGTTCGTGACGATGGCTGAGAGCAACCAATACGGCAAGCTGGACGAGGAAACCATCAAGCAGCTCACAGGCGGCGAGGAAATCAAGGCTCGAAACCTCTACGAGACTGCTACGACCTTCCTGCCGCAGTTTACCCTATGGCTCTCCTGCAATGACCTTCCCACCGTCAGCGATAAATCCCTGTTCGCTTCCGACCGTGTGCGGGTCATCGAGTTCAACCGCCACTTCACCGAAGCAGAGCAGGACAAGAACCTGAAAAACGAGTTCCAGACGCAGGAAGCCATGCAGGGCATTTTCTCTTGGCTGGTCGCTGGGTACTTCAAGTATAAGCGGTTCGGCCTGAAAATGTCCCCCGCTATGCGGAAGGTGGTCAACCAGTACGAGCGTGACAACGACCTGTGCCTGCAATTCCTTGAAGAACGCTGTGAGCAGGCCGAGGGAGTCAACACCCGCTCGAAGTCCCTGTTTGACGCATACAAGATTTGGTGTAAGTCCAACGGCTACTTTGCCTGTTCCGCCAAGCGGTTTAACGCCGACATGGAAGCACACCCTGAATGGCACGGCGGCAAGGTCGTGTATCAGGGCTATCCCGTCTACAAGAACCTCAGACTGAAAGGAGCGTCCTGATGTTACCGATTAAGTTCAAAGAAGCAAACATGACCCTACTGAAACCAGCGTCCATGACGGACGAAGAATGTAAAAGCTTGCCCGTTTTCACAGATGGCTTTGAGTGTGTGAGCTGTTGGAAACTAAGCTGGAAAGAGCGCCTTTCCGCATTGGTATTCGGAAAAATTTGGCTTTCTGTTCTTAGCGGTAAAACTCAACCTCCTGTCTGGTTGGCTTGCTCAGACACCGTGTTCACGGAGGAAAGCGATGATGAAGCCTGAATACTGTCCCGATTATGTGGGCGTAGCTTGCATTGATGGCACTTGCCCTGCCGCCAACCGTGAAGAATACGCCGAGCGCTGTATGCCTGTCATTTCCTGCTGCCGGGACTGCTTCTACTACGAGGGTTGTAAGGACTGTGCAATCTCTGACGATTGTGACCGAATGGAGGATAAGCATGAAACCTGAGAAGAAGAACCTCCGCCGCATTTCCATCGTGGTCACGGCGCAGACCAAGGGCAACCTTGAACGGCTGGCGGCGGTCTGCGGCTACTCGGAGATCGGTCGGGTGGTTGACAAACTCACCCGTGAGAAGATGATCTCCCTCCACGACTTTGAAAGAAAGGAGAAATACCATGCGATTGATGGGAAACCGACCGCCGACACTGTGTCGGTAGTATATGGTCGTTGGGTTAACGCTGATGATGGCCTTATGTGTTCGGCCTGTTCTAAATATGTGGATGATAAGATTTATATCGACTATGCCGGTTATATTGCGGAGGATTTCCCATTAACCTTTTGCCCTAACTGTGGCGCTCGTATGGACGCTAGTGAAAGTGAGTCAAGGTGATAAAGGTGATAAAGGTGAGTGTTTTTGCAAAGACTTTTTTCAAATTGGCGTATTTTGAAAAATCGTTTTTCGTATTTTAGGTGAGTTAGGTGAGTAATCGGGCATAAATGCCTATAACTCTCTCTTATACGCGCGTATATAGAAATAGTTATAGGGAATTGCACCCGATTACTCACCTTTATCACCTTGGCAACTATGAAAGGAGAATACGACTATGGCAGATGAAATTGTGAAAAAGCGTACTCGGCCTGACCGTAAGGACGCTATGAGCGTTCATACAGAGCCGGGTGACAATCGAAAATATCTGGAACATTCGATGGTCATGCTGGACTGGCCTGATGTGAATGTGAGAGAGCCTGAACAGGTCAAGGAGCGTATGGGTATGTACTTTGCTCTGTGTTCCAGAGATGATATGAAGCCAAGCGTGGCAGGAATGGCATTGGCTTTTGGAGTGGATAGAACGACTCTATGGAAATGGGCAAATGGGGTAGATAGTAAGACTTTGCCCCCGGAAAGCCGCAACTTGATTAAAAAGGCGTACCAACTTTTGAACGCTCAAATGGAAAATTATATGCAGAACGGGAAGATCAATCCGGTCGCCGGTATCTTTCTGATGAAGAACAACATGGGCTATGCGGACAAGCAGGAGGTCGTGTTGACACCCAACCAGCAGCTCGGAGATCAGGTTCCCGCCGAGGACTTGGAGAAGAAGTATCTCGAAGATGTGGTCGGTGCGTCCAGCGACTATGACTCGGAGGACTGAGCGACTTTCACGACTATGGCTTACGACTATGCCGAGCGACTTTGCGACTATCCCACGACTTTCACGACTTTCGTCCGAACGACTTTGCGACTTTCCGGCGAGGGTCTGCGACTATGACAGAGCTGCCGATCTCCCGCTCCGGGGTCGGCGG
>ERZ808259.149-NODE-149-length-45658-cov-55.727496_pt1 | contig 45658 bp, 33 predicted proteins | sample MGYA00521279_ERZ808259 | MGnify/ENA primary metagenome ERZ808259 (study PRJEB31516, sample SAMN03275586) | gut metagenome | biome: mammalia-associated habitat; material: feces | host: Papio cynocephalus | place: Kenya | collected 2012-07-27 ...
ATCGTACACAATCAAGGATATCAATGACTTGGTGTCAACTCATGGGTAAACGCCAGCCAAAGCCTTTTCTTTCTACGTCCTTTCTACGTCCTTTCTACGTCTTTTCTACGTCTTTTCTACGTAATTGATAGCACGAGGCACGTTTTTGCATATACTGCATAGTCAACGGGTTGTATGGACGATGGAGGTGGTGTAACTATTGGAAATTGTAGCACGATTTTTGTGGTAGTTTGCCAAATGATACAACCTCAAGAAATACTGCGTCGCCGCGATATGCGCGATGTATTCACTTTTACCATCGACCCTGCCGATGCCAAAGATTTTGATGATGCCCTGTCGTTCCGGTGCTTGGACGACGGATTGTTGCAGGTAGGCGTGCATATTGCCGATGTTACCCATTATGTTACTCCCGGTTCGGAAATAGACGAAGAGGCATATCGCCGTGGTACGAGTGTCTATCTGGTGGACAAAGTCATTCCGATGCTTCCGGAGGAACTCTGCAACTACCTCTGTTCTTTGCGCCCCGATGAGGACAAACTCTGTATGTCGGTTATCTTTACGATGACTCCCGAAGGGCAGGTTGTCAAGCACAAACTCTGCCGCACAGTCATTCATTCCGATGTGCGTCTCACTTACGACCAGGCACAGGAAATTATAAAGAACGAAGAACGAAGGACAAAGAACGAAGAACAGTTAGCAGATGCTATCCATACTCTTAATGAGGTAGCGAAGCACCTGCGCAACAAGCGTTTTGCCGACGGTTCGCTCTATCTGGAGCAGGATGAGGTGCGATTCCGTTTGGACGAGAACGGCGAACCCGTAGAGATTTATTTCGAGCATCCCAACGAGGCGCACCATCTTATAGAGGAGTTTATGCTCCTTGCCAACCGCACTGTGGCGACTATGGTGGGCAGCAAGCCCTTTGTCTATCGTATCCACGACAAACCTGACCAGGACAAACTCAAAGAATTGCACGCTTTCCAAAAGCGTATGGGCGACAGGGTGCAGCCGCAAGTGATTGAGATTCTTACTATCCGTGCTATGGCAAAAGCCGTCTATTCTACCCACAACATCGGGCATTACGGTTTGGCGTTCTCCCACTACACCCATTTTACATCCCCTATCCGCCGTTACCCCGATATGCTGGTGCACCGCCTCTTGGATAAATATATCCTGAGCGGCAAAGGCGAGAGTTGGTCGGCGGAGCAGTTGGAGGATATGTGCCAACATTGCACGGATATGGAGATACAGGCGCAGGCTGCCGAGCGTGATTCGATCAAGGAATACCAAGCAAAATGGATGCATAACTTTATCGGCGAGGAGTTGGACGGTCATATCTCGGGGGTAACGGATTTCGGTCTTTTTGTGCAGATAGACGACTCCCGCTGCGAGGGGTTGATACGCATCAACTCCATTCGTCGTGGCGAGTTCTTCCAATACGATGAGAAAAACTACCGCCTTATTGCTGTCAATTCGGGTGAGACGTTTACTCTTGGCGACCCGCTCCGCATACGGGTGGTGCGTGCCGATGCCGAGAAACGGCAGGTGGATTTTATCCTTGCCGACGAGGATTATACACCGCGCAAGCACACGCCTAAACCGGTAAAAGCAAGCACGGACAAAACCAAAGGCACAGACAAGAATAAGCGCGGAGACAAGCGCAAAGGCTCCATTAAAGGCAAAAAGCGCAAAAGATTTGCATAGTCCGTTTTTTTTCGTTACCTTTGCGGACTGTATGAAAAATCGTTTCTTCTTTGTTATGGCTCTGCTGTTGTGTACTGTCGGCATACAAGCGGAGGTATTGACTTTGCGCACGGGGGCACAAGTGCAGGGTACTATTGTATTCCAAAATGAAGAAGTGATTGTTTTCAAAGACGCATCAGGAGCACGTTTCCAATATCCTCGTGCGGAGGTGTTGTCTGTTTCTAATGAGGTTGCTGTTATCAATCAGCCCCCGGCAGACACCGTTCCTCCCGTTGCTTCCACCAAGAAAGTCTCTGTTCTCTTGGAGTTGGCTGGCGGGGCAACCTTTATTCCCTCTGATACCATTGGCGGGCATTTCGGGGCGAATCTGTTGGTCGGTTCGCATAATATGCTCGGGAAACGTATATTTCTCGGTGGTGGTATAGGTTACATTGGTGAGTTTATGAGGGGACAAAAATATGCCTTTCTCCCCATTCAGTTAGCGGTACGTATTCCGCTTTTGCAGCAGAAACATGCACCTGTTGTAGGTGTGTCATTAGGCTATGGCGTAGCATTGAGCAAAAACTATCTCGGCGGGCTGTATGCAGAGCTGAACCTCGGTTATTGCTACCAGATCAGCAATAAATCCGCTCTGTACATTGCTGCCGATGTGCAGTTCCAGCAAGCAAAGATAGATGTACGGGAAAGTATAGAGGACAATGTATTTACTAACCATACCGGTCGCTCTTTTGTGCATACCGGTATTCGTCTCGGTTTCTTCTTCTAACCATTCATAATTCATAATTCGTCATTCCTATAATGGTCAAGCGGACAGTCAAACAGCGCAGGAGTCATCGGGTGAGTATTATGCTCAACGACAGCGAATTGCGTGCATTGCAGAAGTACTGCGATAGGTACACGGTTACCAACCGCAGCAAACTCATTCGTGAGACCCTGATGCACAACATCCTCAAACGCTTCGACCGCGACAATCCCACTTTGTTCGACTGACTATTCTCATTGTAAAAATATACACATAACAAAACCAACTCCGCCTATGACATAACCACGCATCGGTAAGGCGATGCAACGACATATATTTAAGCGTTATAAGCAAAACTTGATGTCTTGAAACCTGAACAATTTTAAGATATTCACTCAAGCCAGAGCCTATAAACGCTCACGCTGTCCGCGTGGGCTTTTGGTGCGTAAATTTGAGTGAAAAGGTAGTTCAGGACCGCAAGACATCGAATGAAACGAACGAAAGTTCCGCGCTTTTTTGTGTGTCTATGGTTGTTAGGCAAACAAAAACTACCCAATATGGAACAGACTAATCTTAACCGTCTCAAGCAAGACCTCATAGAGGAAATCAATCAGCGGGTTGCAGACCGTATCCTTGAGCCCAGCAATGCGGACTTGCTGCGCAAACTCATCCGTCAAGCCGACAACGAGAACGAAGCCATCTCTATTGCCGCTCTCGGCACTACCTACAAACGCACGGGGTTGCATTTCGACAAACGTTTTGAGCGTATGACGGACGACATCTCCTATTTCCGCCGCAATACTGAGTTGAGTTTCCATACCGACGACCACAAACCTATCCACAAACTGATTGTCGGCGACAACTATGAGGCGTTGCAGAATCTGCTTATCCAATACCGTGGTGCAGTGGACGTTATCTACATAGACCCGCCCTATGGCAAAGACAGTATGGGCGAGTTTGCCCAAACCAACTATGCCAACGCTATCAGCCGCGACAACTTGCTATCTATGCTCTATCCGCGCCTGATGCTTGCAAAACAATTATTGTCTGACAGCGGTGTCATATTCTGCTCCATAGACGATAAAAATCAAGCCTACGTAAAATGCCTTTTTGACGAGGTGTTTGGAGAAGGAAATTTTATTTCGACCTCCATTATTATGAATAATAGAGGAGGGCGTGATTATGGAGGTATTGCAATACAACATGAATATTTGCTTATTTATGCTAAAGATACCTATGAATATGAACTAAATGAAATTGCAGATCCTGATAAAAGGTTTTTCTATCAAGATGAGCAAGGTGGTTTTAACTTAATGGAGTTACGAAATCGTAATGTAAAATTCAATAATAAGAATCGTCCAAATTTATTCTATCCATTCTACTTGAATCCCAATAGTGAAGATATAAACGGATTGTTTCAAATAGCATTGGAACCAAGTGCAGAATTTTCGATAAAGGTACTACCTGCAATATCACAAGGTATTCAGACTGTGTGGAGATGGGGAAAGGAAGAAAAATCAAGAGCAAACTTAAACAAAGAAATTTTTGGAAAAGAGAATCAGAATGGTGGTTATATGATAGTGCAAAAATATCGTAAAACTACTAAAATGCAACGTAGTATTTGGGAAGAGAAAGAGTTTGTAAATGAAAGAGGGTCTGAAATGATAAAAGACATTCTTGGCTATGGAGTATTTGACTATCCCAAATCAATGTTTTTATTGAAACGTGTTATTGAACTTTCTTCACAGTTAAATTCCATCGTCCTTGATTTCTTTGCAGGGAGCGGCACCACAGGGCATGCGGTATTGGATTTGAACAAGCAGGACGGTGGCAACCGCACGTTTATCCTCTGCCAGTTGAACGAACAGACCGACACCACGCCCAATGGCATCGCCTATGATGTTACTGCCAAACGCCTCAAACGCATTATGACAGGCAGTTGCTACAACGGCACCACGGACTTCAAATGGGCACAGAGCAATACACCCTACGGCGGCAACCTTGACGTATATGAGATAGCCCGTGTCTCAAACTTTGAATACACCGCCGGCAACTCTCCCTTCGAGGTGATAGACGAGACCCTCTACGGGCAGAAGCGCTTTGCCACTCTGCGCGAGAAAATAGAGTGGGTATGCACCCGCTTTGCCAATACGCAAAAACGTGCGGAGAACGATCGTGAATGGGCACAACGAACACAAGAATAAGATGTTACAAGAGATACAAGACCTGCAAAACAGAGCCGTCTCGGAGTTGTTCCAACGCCTCTACGGCAGCAAGACCGAACTGACTTTCCGCGCCCCGACAGGCAGCGGCAAGACCCGTATGATGGCAGACTTGATGAACCGCGTATTGGAGAAAGAAGGAGACAACAACGTTGTTTTCCTCGTCTCTTCGCTCTCCAAAGGCGACCTCGCACGGCAGAACTACCTTTCTTTCTGCGACTGCGTGCAAAGCGGGGTATTCCCTCTGCTGAATCCCTATCTTATCTCCACCGAGGTGAGCGGCGAGGAGACACTTTTTATCCCCACCGACCACAATGTCTATGTCCTGCCGCGCGACCTATTCAAGAAAAACGGCAAACTGATGGCAGGGGCGATGAATAACTTTCTTGCCCGACTGACCGAAGGCGGTTTGTTCGGTGGGTTGAACAAGCGTATCTATCTCATCAAAGACGAGTGCCACCAAGCCACCAACAACCTCGACACCCTCTCGGCAAAGTATTTCAGTAAGACCGTCAATTTTTCCGCCACGCCCAACCTCCGCCGTGGGCAGACACCCGATGTGCAGATTACCGACGATGAGGCGGTGCAAGCCAAACTCATCAAACGTGTGGAACTCGGTGCCGACACCGATACGGTGGAGGACGCTCTCTGCCGTTTTGAGCAGATACAGCAGGACTACACCTCTTTGGAGGTCAATCCGTGTCTCATCATCCAAATCTCCAACAAGGACAAAGCCGACCGAGAGTGGCAGGAGCAAATCCGTCCTGCGCTCGACCGGCATCAGGGGTTGAAATGGATGCTCATCGTGGATAATCCCAAGATGTGCGACACCAACGACGACCTCAAGAAACTGAAACCCGACAAATGGAAAGACTACGCCAAACGGAGCACATCGAGTATAGATGTCATCATCTTCAAAATGACTATCTCCGAGGGCTGGGATATTCCGCGGGCGTGTATGCTCTATCAGGTGCGCGACAGCCAAAGCAAGCAGTTGGATGAACAGGTGATGGGGCGTGTGCGCCGCAACCCACGGCTGACCGACTTCGAGACGCTTACCCCCGCGCAGAAAGAACTCGCCACCACCGCGTGGGTATGGGGCATTCCGCCCGATACTATGCGCAAGACATGCCGTGTGGCACTATGGAACGATGGTGTTGATATCAGGCAGAATATAGCCCTCAAAACCACTTATCTGCTCCCGCTCACCGCCCGCAAAGATTTTGATGTAAACCGCTATATGGCGGACAAACAGCCGGGCAACGCTTCGGATAGTATCTTTGTCCTCTACCACCTGCTGCAAGCTGCCGAAACCGACTTGCAAAACCTCTGCTACCAATATGCCGGCACCGATGTGCGGAAATGGCTGCTGTTCGTGGAGAATCTGGGCGGACTTCGGAAGCAGTACAACCAATATATTTGCAACTACGACGACAGTATGGCGGTGTCGGACAAAACCGCCTCTTTCCCGGCACAATCCTACTATCTCGACAGTGGCAACCGGAACAATATCCGCGGTTGGGTTTGGCGCAAGACAGCGGAAAGCAACTCCTTTGCCTTCGACAGCGATGCCGAGAGCGAGTGGGCAAGCGTGTTGCAGGATGCCGCAGGGCTGTATGGTGCCGTACTTTCCGAAGCCGATCTCCTGCAAGGGCAGGTGTGCTACCTGTGGGGCAAGAACTATCTGCCCGGCTCGGAGATATGCTACCAGTACTACACCGACGGCATACACGTCTCCTATCCCGATTTTGTGCTGAAAGACCGCCGTGGCAGAATACACCTGTTCGAGGTAAAAAGTGTCAATATAGCCAACGATTCACATATCAATACAGAGGAATACAACGCCAAAATCCGTGCGCTCAAAGCCTGTTATGCGGCTTGTTCCAAGAAACTGCAGAACCACTTGTTTTATCTCCCTGTCCTCAAAGACGATACGTGGCGTATCATCCGCTTTTGCAATGGCACGGAAGATACCCTGTCCAAAAACGCTTTCCTCGAATCGCTGAAATAAACTGCTTTGTCTAACCATATATCATAATGCTATCAATAATAGATGATTGATAGGTGATTCCTCTTAGGATGCAGGGTAAACGCCTTATAGGAGTGTTCTATGGGTAATGAGTGGTAGGGTAGTGGTAGGGTGATAGACCCGACATTGCCGGCAATTCTGCAAAAAGCGTCCGCCCCTTGCGAAACCGGAAAAATAGTTGTAACTTTGCAGCGGAATAAACAACCGGACTTTTTTATCTAAACTACAATATGAAGAAAGAAATTCAATTCTCGTTGGTTTACCGCGATATGTGGCAGTCCAGCGGCAAGTACGTTCCCCGCAAAGACCAGTTGGCAAAGATTGCACCCGTCATCATCGATATGGGCTGTTTCGACCGTGTGGAGACCAACGGCGGTGCGAGTGAGCAGGTGAACCTCCTCTATGGCGAGAACCCCAATCAGGCGGTTCGCACTTTCACCAAGCCTTTCAACGAGGTCGGTATCAAAACCCACATGCTCGACCGCGGTCTGAACGCCCTCCGTATGAACCCAGTGCCTGCCGACGTGCGCCAACTGATGTACAAAGTGAAGCACGCACAGGGGGTGGATATCACCCGTATTTTCTGCGGTCTCAACGACCCCCGCAATATCATCCCGTCTATCAAATGGGCGAAAGAGGCAGGCATGACTGCCCAGGCTACGATGTGTATCACCTATTCCAAGGTGCATACCGTGGAGTATTACATCAATCTTGCCGAGCAACTCATCGAGGGCGGCGCACAGGAAATCTGCCTCAAGGATATGGCAGGTATCGGGCGCCCGGTTATGTTGGGAAAAATTGTTGCAGCTATCAAGGAGAAACACCCAGACATCATTCTCCAGTACCACGGACATACGGGTCCCGGTTTTTCGGTGGCTTCGATGCTCGAGGTTGCCAAGGCGGGTATTGACGTGCTCGATGTGGCTATGGAGCCGCTCAGTTGGGGGATGGTGCATCCCGATGTGATCACCATCCAAGCGATGCTCCGCGACGCAGGCTTCCTTGTTAAGGACATCAATATGAAAGCCTACATGGAGGCGCGCAGCCTGACGCAGTCGTTTATCGACGACTTCCTTGGCTACTGGATCGACCCGCGCAATTCCAAGATGACCTCTCTGCTTGTCGGCTGCGGTCTGCCGGGCGGTATGATGGGTTCGCTGATGGCGGACCTCAAGGGTATGCACGCCGCTATCAACGCCAACCTTGTCAAGCGTGGTGAGAAAGCCCTCAGTGAGGACGAACTGCTGGTTGAACTCTTCGAGGAAGTGCAGCGTATATGGCCTATGCTCGGTACGCCGTGTCTCGTAACGCCGTTCTCGCAGTATGTCAAGAACGCCGCTCTGATGAACCTGTTCTCGAAGTCGATGGGCGAAAAGCCGTTCACCCGTATGGATCCTGCGATGTGGGGTATGATTCTCGGCAAGTCGGGCAAACTGCCGGGCGAACTGGCTCCCGAAATCATCGAACTCGCCAAAGAGAAAGGTATGGAGTTCTACACGGGCGACCCGCAGGCGCTCTATCCCGATGTGCTGCCGCACTATATAGAGGAGATGGAGAAACTCGGCTGGGACCGCGGACAGGACGACGAGGAACTCTTCGAGTTCGCTATGCACGAGAAGCAGTACCGCGAATACAAGTCCGGTCAGGCGAAGGAGCAGTTCAACAAAGACCTCCTCGAGCGTATGGAGAAAGCCGCACAGGGTGGCAAGCAGGTAACGTTCATCTCCGCTGCCGACAAACGCGCTATCCTGCACCCGAATGCCGAACCGCTGGAGGCTACGCAGGCAGGCAAAGTACTCTGGGAACTTGACTACAACGAAGACAGCCACGCACCTGCTTTCGGCAGGTTCTATAAGAAAGGTGATGTCATCTGCTACCTGCAGACGCAGCACGGCATCGAGCCGCTGGCCGCTTTCGACAACTGCCGTCTCGTGGCTGTGGACAAAGCCCAAGGGGCTGTCGTAACCAAGGCGGATGCCATCGCATGGTTTGAGCATGCCGACCTGGTGGAGCATGTCCGCGAGGGTATCAAGGATGCTGCCCAAAAGGTGAAGGATGCCATTCAAGCCGCTGTCAAACAGCCTGATACAGAAGTCCTCCCCGAGCAGCGCAGCAAGTGGAAAGACGGCATGATCGCCAAGCAATAACACGTGGGGACATGGATATAGGCTATAAGGAATTTCAACAACGGTTTCAATTGTTGGCAACGAAACATCCGCAATGGATAATAAATACGTTGTCAAACATATTCACTATGCGTCTTATTGGAAACAAGACGCATGGTGATTTGGCTGAAATCGGCATAGCGGAGTTTATTCACCAATTTATGTACGACTACGATAGCCGGCATGTGGGTAAAGACCTTTTTCGTGCAAAAGAACACGAAGAAGACATCGTGATTATCAACGAATTAACGAAACAGGAGATTCCTATCAGCCTCAAGGCGTATGGCGATGGTCCTTTGCAGTTATCTACGGACAAGGACGCGTTGATGTTCCCGAAATTACAAGAATTGGGTACGTGCATAAGCGATAAGCATACCATTAACGAACTTTTCCAGTCGCAGGAGTTTGCCTCGTTGAATAGTGTCAATGTGATGCCCCTTATCTATCGCGAGAAAGATATGGAGTGCAATATAATGGTGTTTGATTTCGACAAGATGAAAGCAGATACCGATAAAATTGTATTCATTGACGAAGGGCAACGCTATGATTTCCAAGAGCACAAAGTTGTAGCAGAAAAAGGGCGTTCGCACCCTATCTATATGTTCCTCAATCAGCAGGACGGGTACATCTGCGAGGTGCGCTATGGAGGTGCTGCCGCTAATGCCTTGCAACGAGGCTTTTGGACGCACACTATCCATGCTGCGAACTACTTCAACAGCCTTACCAACGGTTGGATAACGTACAAACACAATCTGACGTTGGTAAAGTTGTTCCGTTTGGCATTGAATGCTTCGGAGGAGGGGCACAAGAAAGCCAACATCATCTTGCAGGACGACATCAATAATTTGTTGCAAACTCTGTAAATGGCAGAACAATTGAACATATTCGGCGATACTCGTTGCTGCACAATGCCGACAACGGAAGGAATAAAATATACGGGTTCCAAACTGAAGATGTTGCCGTATATTCTCCCTATGGTTGCTGATTTGGGCGATGTTCATACGGCTTTGGACGCTTTTTCGGGTACCACGCGTGTGGCACAGGCATTCTCGCAAATAGGGTTGGATACAACAGCCAACGATATCTCCGAGTGGTCACAGGTCTTTGCCACGTGCTATTTGGTAGCCGACAAGCCCGATTCTTTCTATCAGTTGATTATTGACGAACTGAATGCTCTGCCTGGATACTATGGCTGGTTCTCCGAACATTATGGTGGTGAGGGCGAGGAAGGCAAGCGTCCTTTCCAACTGAAAAATACGATGCGTCTGGACGCTATCCGTGATAGGATTGATACGCTGAAACTGAGTTGGGAAGACAAGTGCGTGTTGCTTACCAGTTTGATACTGGCGTTGGATACTGTGGATAATACGTTGGGGCATTATGCAGCCTATTTGTCGGGCTGGTCTCCCCGTTCCTATAATGATATGGTGCTGAAAGTTCCGCAACGTTTTCCTATTCACACACACAATAGTGTGTCGAAAAAGGATGTGTTTGATGTGGTGAGCACATACCATGATTTGGTGTACTTTGACCCGCCTTATGGCTCCAACAACGAGAAAATGCCGCCCAGTCGTGTGCGCTATGCCGCTTACTATCATATATGGAAGACCATCATTCTGAATGATAAACCGAAATTATTCGGCAAAGCCAATCGGCGTGAGGACACACGTGACACCGTCTCTGTCTCTGTCTTTGAGGAATACCGAAAGAATGAGGACGGCAATTTTATTGCTATGCAGGCGATAGACGATTTGATTCGCAAGACCAATGCGCACTATATTCTCTTGTCTTATAGTTCCGGAGGACGGGCTACCAAGCAGGAATTGAATAATATCCTCCATTCTACCGGACGGCTGATAAAGGCGCAAGAGATTGATTACAAGAAGAATGTAATGAGCGGTATGCGTTGGACGAATGAGTGGATTAACTCCGATAATGCTTATAAGGAATATCTTTTCTTAGTGGAAAAATAATATATTCAAATTCAGTTAACTAATATCTTTATGAAAAAGTACAATTTTAACGCAGGTCCCAGTATCCTGCCCCAAGAGGTCATCAAGCAGACGGCTGATGCAGTGCTCGATTTCCAAGGCGAAGGCTTGAGTATCCTCGAGATTTCGCACCGTGCCAAGTACTTCCAGCCCGTTGTGGACGAGGCGGAAGCCCTGATGAAGGAACTCCTCGGCGTGCCCGAAGGCTACCGTGTCATTTTCCTCGGCGGCGGCGCAAGTATGCAGTTCTGTATGGTGCCTTACAACTTCCTCGAGAAGAAAGCCGCTTACCTCAACACGGGCGTGTGGTCGAAGAAGGCTATCAAAGAGGCAAAGGGCTTCGGCGAGGTAGAGGTGGTCGCAGAGTCAACCAATTCTATTCCAAGTGGTTACGACATTCCGCAGGACGCTGATTATTTCCATATCACCACCAACAACACCATTTTCGGTACCGAGATTTCCGAGCGCAAACTGCAGGAAATCTACGTCAAGAAGGGCAATGTACCTTTGATTGCCGATATGTCGTCCGATATTCTCAGCCGTCCTATCGACGCAAGCAAGTTCGACGTCATCTACGGTGGTGCACAGAAGAATATCGCCCCCGCAGGTGTTACGTTCGTCATCATCAAGGAGTCGGCTCTCGGTCATGTATCGCGCTATATCCCGACGATGCTCAACTACCAAACGCATATCGACGGCGGCAGCATGTTCAACACGCCTCCCGTACTGCCTATCTACACTGCGCTCCTCAACCTCCGTTGGCTTAAAGAGCACGGCGGCATCGAGTGGATTGACCGCCGCAACCAGCAGAAGGCTAACCTCCTCTACGATTGCCTCGACCATTCCAAGATGTTTGTCCCCACTATCCTCGACAAGGAGGATCGTAGCCGTATGAACATCTGCTTCGTGCCAAAACCCGAATACGAGGAACTCAAGGACGATTTCTTCAAGTTCGCTACCGAGCGCGGTATGGTAGGCATCAAGGGGCACCGTCTTGTAGGTGGTTTCCGTGCTTCGTGCTACAACGCAATGGACGTCGAGGGCGTACAGGCACTCGTTGATTGCATCCACGATTACGAGAAGAAACTCTAACAATCCAATCGTTTCATTAATGTGTTTTAATGCTGCCAAACCGCAACTTTTCAGCATAGGATACGCATAGGATAGGCAAGGTATGACACAATCATAAATTAACAAAATTTATATGATTATGGATGCCATAATGGACTATTGGTTTCGCAATCCCAAGCGTGAAGAAAAGCGCACGGCAGTGTTTTACACAGCATTAGTCAATAGTATGAAAGTTCTTATTGCAACCGAAAAACCCTTCGCCAAAGTGGCTGTGGACGGCATTCGCGAGGTGGTGGAGAAAGCAGGTTACACCCTCGCTTTGCTCGAGAAATATACCGATAAACAGCAACTTCTTGACGCTGTGGCGGATGCCGATGCCCTCATCGTGCGTTCCGACATCGTGGACGCAGAGGTGCTGGATGCTGCCCCGCAACTCAAGATTGTGGTTCGCGCAGGTGCAGGCTACGACAACCTCGACCTCGCAGCGGCTACCGCACATAGTGTGGTGGCTATGAACACCCCGGGACAGAACTCCAACGCAGTGGCTGAGTTGGCACTCGGACTCATGGTCATGGCTGTCCGCAACTTCTACAACGGCACCAGCGGCACCGAACTCAAAGGCAAGAAACTCGGTATCCATGCTTTCGGCAACGTAGGCCGCAACGTGGCGCGTATTGCCAAAGGCTTTGGCATGGACATCTACGCTTACGACGCTTTCTGTCCCGATGAGGCTATGATTGCCGCAGGCGTTACGCCCGTTCACTCTGCCGAGGAACTCTACCGCACTTGCAACATTGTTTCGCTGCACATCCCTGCTACCGCAGAAACCAAACAGAGTATCAACTACGCCCTTTTGTCTCAGATGCCTAAGGGGGCAATCTTGGTCAATACTGCCCGCAAGGAGGTTATCAACGAGGACGAACTTATCCAACTTATGCAGGAACGCGCTGATTTTAAGTATGTTACGGACATCATGCCTGCAGCGGATATGAAGTTCAAGACCTTGTTCGAGGGGCGTTATTTTGCCACTCCGAAGAAGATGGGTGCCCAAACCGCCGAGGCGAACATCAACGCCGGCATCGCTGCCGCCAACCAAATCGTTGATTTCCTCACCACCGGCAACACCCGCTTCCAAGTAAACAAGTAAGTTCTTACTCTTTCGCCCAACATCGGGCTGTACTCAAAAGACTATCTCACAACAAGAGGTAGTCTTTTTTGTATTCCACTTGTGCATATTATAAAAATGTATTATCTTTGTAGGCAGATAGAAAACTAATAATCAACTAATAGAATTTGATACTATGGCAGGACAGACAGTAATCAGTGTTAATAAGGTAAAAGTAGAAGATTTGCTCAAAGGTGGAACAACTCACAAGTTTGTTATTCCTGAATACCAACGTCCTTATTCTTGGACAGAGGAGCAAGTAACTACGCTATTTGAGGATATTACGGAATTTTCTATCAATGTCGGAGGTTCAGAGAAAGAGGGTGCTATGTACTTTTTAGGTAGCATTGTATCTTATATCAATGAGAATGATGAATGTGAAATTATTGATGGGCAGCAACGTTTAACATCCTTGTTCTTGTTATTACGTGCGATATTATACAAATTAGAACATAGTGAGGATAAAAGTAGTGAGGAAGCACAAAACTTTATACGAGAAATATCGTCTTGTTTATGGAAAGCGGGCAAACTGACAGGGAAAATAGATAGAACCATTCCTTTAATCAGTTCCAGAGTTATCAATAATGAAGGAAATGAGATATTTTTCCACATATTGGAGACCGGAGAAACAACATACAAGGCAAAAGACAATTATTCCAAGAATTATCGTTTGTTCCAGTCCTTATTGGAAAACTTCTGTAAGCGTCAGTCGGGCGTATCGAATGGTGTATATGATTTTGTCTATGCGTTATTGAATCAAGTGATTGTATTACCGATTACTGCAGATACACAAGATACGGCATTAACGATATTCTCTACGCTCAATAATAGAGGTCTTCCTTTATCGCATGCCGATATATTTAAGGCAAAGATGTATAACCCGCTATCGGATGTCGAAAAGAAAGCATTTATAGAAAAGTGGAAAGAGATAGAACAAGATACAATCAATTTGCAATTGCGCGATAATATCACCTCTTTGTTTACTTATTATATGCCATATTTGCGTGCCAAAGAGGGGGATAAGAACACAACCAATCCGAGTGTCCGTACTTACTATTTGGATAAGAAAGGAGAACGATTATATCAAGGCGATTTGTTAGAGCAATTGACAAAGATATTGAATATCTGGAAAGTAATCTATGGCAACTATGATATAGAGGGGGAGCATTGGGACAACAATGCACAAATACGTCAAGCGTTGGATATTCTGATTTCTTATCCTAATGAGTATATCAACTATCCGATGCTGGTATTTTATCTTGCCCATCATACAGAACCGGATTTTGAACACACATTCTTATTGTTCCTGCACAAGTTGATATATGAATGTATTATTCGATTTGTATATTACCCGTCAGTAAATGCAATCAAAAACTATGTTCCTAAATTGAATGTGGATATATTGGCTACCAACCACCCTTCGTTTGAAACAGCCTTTGGCGCGATGCCAATGCCATTTACTGAAGAAGATTTCAAGCAACTCATAGTGCGTCCGCACTATCGCTTATTAAGTATGTTGTTGAAATTGTATGCCTATAATCATCAACCAATAGTGGAGAATGATATTGTAAAGTGCCTGTTGCCGGCTAATTGGCAAATAGAACATATCTTTCCGCAAAAGTGGGATTCACACTATTTTGCTATTTCGGAAACAGAACAAGAATTGATAGAGCATATAGGCAATAAGGTTCCGTTTGAACAGAAATTGAATATCCAAGCGGGTAATGGATTCTTTAGTACAAAGAAAGAAAAATATCAAAATTCGGTTATTGGTGCTGTCAGAGAGTTGCTGCAATATGAGGAGTGGACAACACAATGTATTGAGGAGCGAGATAAGCAGGTTGTTAGTGAGATATGGGATACATTAAAAAAGTGGAATGAAGAATATCTAAATAGTACAGCAACTAACGAAGTTACACCTCAACCTACTTTGACGCAGGAACAAATGGAACTGATAGAAAAATTGAAAGCGACAGGCTTTCAAATATAGTACATATCATTATAATGCTGTAATGTATGGCTGAGACAATTATAGAGACAGACAAACAGCGGGAGCGGAGGATTTATCGCGTTACCATATTCGGTAGCGTGGTGAATATGGTGCTGTTGGTATTCAAGTTCCTGGCAGGAGTGCTGGGACACTCGGCAGCAATGATTGCCGATGCGGTACATTCGCTCAGCGATTTTCTTACAGACATCGTAGTGCTGGTCTTTATCAAAATCAGCAACCGTCCTGCTGACCACGACCATGACTACGGGCATGGCAAGTACGAGACATTGGCTACTTTCTGTATCGGTGTGGCATTGTTGGTTGTAGGCGGAATGATAGCCGCCGGCGGAGTGGAGAAGATACTGCGTGTAGCGCATGGCGAGCAGTTGCCTGAGCCGGGTTGGATTGCTCTATGGGCGGCGTTGGTGAGTATTGTACTCAAAGAAATCACCTATCAAGTTACTGTGCGGGTTGGCAAACAGGTTCATTCGGACGCCGTGGTGGCGAATGCATGGCATCATCGTTCTGATGCGTTCTCGTCTATCGGCACGGCACTCGGTATCGGCGGGGCTATTCTCTTGGGACAGAAATGGACTATTTTCGACCCGATAGCCGCTTTGATAGTCAGTATCTTAATCATCGTAACGGCGGCTAAGTTAGTGTATGGCGCAATGGGAGAGTTTTTGGAAAAGAGTCTGCCCGACGAGATGGAACAACAGATTGTGGATATTGTGAACGAAGACAAGGCTATGACCGAACTGCACCATCTTCGTACCCGCAGCGTAGGCAATCATTATGCCATAGAGATGCACTTGCGTATGCCCGGCGATACACCGCTGTATGTAGCGCACCAACACGCTACCAATATCGAACGCCGTCTGAAAGAACAGTTCGGCGAACAGACACACGTAGGCATACACATCGAACCGACCAAGGTCAATGGTGTCTATACTACGCCTGTATAAAAACGGTGTACACCCTTAGGTAAATATGCTGTCGTTGCCGTCTCGTTGCCGTCTCGTTGCCGTAATTTGAACTATTATTAAAGAATGGTAGGCAAAGGCAGTATCTTTATGAGTGGAACCATTACAAACGGACGGAGATGCATAAGCGGGTGGGGGAGAATGAGGTCGGGAGTTTGGATGGAAATGGAATGTCCCTGCGAAGTGATATAGAGCAGCAGGTCGATGTCTATAAGGCGATCCTGATAGTGTCCGTGCTGCGATTTGTGAGTGCGCCCGAGGGTGTACTCTATTTGTTGGGTAGTGTAGAGAATATCTATTGGAGAAAGGTCTGTGGCGTATGAGGCGCAGAGATTACAGAATGAGTGTTCAGAGCGGAACCCCCATGGCTCGGAATAGAAGAAAGCAGATCGGCGGACAGGCAGACCTATATGTTGCCCAAGCAGTTGCAACGCATTGTGGATGTTCTGCTCACGGTTTCCGAGATTGCTGCCAAGAGAGAAATATGCAATGGCAGTCCCGTTTTCTATAGGATAAGATGTGCGCAATGCGTTTTACAGACTGTTTGTGGTGGCCTCGGTTACTACATTGAGCAGATGATTGGATGCGTCCACAAACGGACGATAGAGGACGGAGGTCTTTACGATTTCCGTCTTGCTGAAACAGCCGAATTGGCGGTCAAGCCGGTCGGCAAGGAAGACTATTAACAGAACCACCAATGCCCATTTGGCAATGCCGAACAATCCTCCGCCCAATCGGTTGAGAAAACCGAGGTGAATAGCGCGTAGTAGTTTGGAAAGCATGCGTCCGAGGATATTCAGCACAATCGCAATCCCCAAAAACAGCAGGGCGTATGCAATCACATCGCACACACCCGCAGGCCATTCTGTTTGCAGCAATATCCACGCAGAGAAATGTGCACCCCACAGACGTGCGCCCAACACGCCGAACACAACTGCCAGTATGGCAATAAGTTCGGTGATCAGTCCGCGCATCAGCCCTCGGATGAGTCCGATAAGTAGCGGCAAAAGGAGTAGGGCATCAAGCCAATTCATTTCGTTGAAACAAAAATAAAGGACAATGAACAAAGAATTAAAAAGCGGGACAAAAGTCAATGCTTGTTTGGGTATTGATCTTTGTCCCGCTCTTTTTCGTTTTACTCGGTTGGAGTGGTCTCTTCTTTGGGAGCGGTGTACTCCTGCGGGATCCACTCTTTGCCCGTCTCGGTATTGAACATCACGATGTCGTTCAGCGGGCTACTATTGCCGATATTGATGTTACGCGGGGTGATAGACCAATCGTATTTGTCGTGTGCATAGCGTGCATTGTCTCGGAACTGACCGAGGATACCTGTAATAGTCCCCTTATACTTGGCACAGTTGGCAATACCGGTAGAGTCGGCACCAGGCAGATAGAAATGCGAGAACTTGCTATATTCCGAACTGCCGACGAGTGTCTCGTTGGTGCCGTCGGAGATAACACGGCTTTGCGGGAAACCTACATTGTTGGTGGTCGGTGCAAAGACATTGGCATAACTGTCAGTCTCCGGATCACCCGTGGTGCAGTCCGCCAAAGTGCCCTTATTTTCGTATTTGCCCGTAAACCACACGTTTTTGAGAACAACCAAACGCCCGTCCATCGTACGCATCTGCTTCTCGTCGTTGAGGTTGATAAAGTCGGCAATAGTGATGGTATCGTATTGCAGTTTCGATTGGTCGGGTACACCGATCAGCGTTACTGCATTGCGGAAAATACCGTTAGGAATACGTCCGGGAGCCCAACCGACCTTTTGCGTAGCGTTCTGCGCATAGATATTGTTGTTGTATGCGGGTATGCATAGTTGCGGCTGGTCGCCATAACGCCCGATGCACAGCCCGTTGCAGCGGATAAGTATCTCTTGTCCGAGTTGGTACATACCACCCACCGAACCGAGATCCACTGACACCCGCAGGTTCTGTTGCTTGCCGTCAATCACTTGTTGGACAACCAAGGCTTTATAAAAATTTCCTCCGTAGTCGTCGGTCGTAACACGTCCTCGGATATAGATACCCGCACCGATGGTCGGCAGGGTGTCAAGCGAGAACAGGTAGATACCGTCGCCATTGGTAGCGCGGCTGCGGTATTGCGATGTATCGCTCCAGAAATTCCCTTGTTCGGTCATATAGGTGTCCACAAACTCATTGAGCGTGTAGAGGTGATATTCAGCATCGCGCTGTTGCATAATGCTTTCGATGTCGTCGCTCTTGCGGAACACATCGTCCTCAGTGAGGGCACGCGGTTCGCAAGCAGTGAACAGGGTTGTCGTAGCGGCAAACAGAGCGGCTATATAATAGATTTTACGTTGCATACTGATTAGAATTTATAGGTTACATTCAAGAAGAAATTCATACCCCATGCGTAGTAGTACTTGCTCGGGAATTTCCACGCATTGGGGGAGATAACCGAGTTTTCATTTTCGCCCACCCCCTGGCGCGTGTAGCGCGGCAGACGCGCCTGTTGGTAGCCGCCCGTCTTGAAATGGGTGTTGTTGGTGAGGTTGGTTACCGACAGGTTGATTGATAGCGACTGACGGTTCTTCAGATAGATCAATTTGCCCACGCTGGCATCAACAATGAAGCGGTTGAGCGGGTTGGTGGCAGCCAACGACTCCTGCATAGAAAGGATATTGTATGGATAACGCAATACAGGTACTCCGTTCTTATCCAGCACGGCATTGGTCGGGAAAGAGCCGTCGCCCGTTATCACAGCAGTTTTGCCATCAGTGGTCTCAATGGCATTGGCATAACTGTCTCCATACCACCCGTTTACAGGCGTTCCGTCAGCACGAACACCCGTGTAAAGACCTTTCATACGGCGCGAAGGAGCCACGTCGAGGAAGTTCCAGTCGTAGTAACTGACCGTTACATCAGCAAACCACATCTTCGGGTGGAAGAACGACAGTTTGAGGCTGGCGTTCACTTGCGGACCGGTTGCGACACGGATGCCCTTGAGCAGCACTTCGTCTTGCAACTCGAAGACCGATTTGCCGTCCTTGTCCTCGGCAAGTGCCATACCATTTTCGGCAGATGTGATAGCCATTGCGTTGCTTGTATAGCGATAGTCGCCCACGCTGGCAGCACCTGTCAGGGTAAAATACGTACCGAGTTTCACGGCAGCGGCTGCTTCGATACCTATATGACGGCGGTTGATACCGGTCAGAGCTTGGTTGACAAACGTACGTGCCTCGTCATCATAGTAGCCGTTCAGTTCGCTTCCGTCCCAGAACTGGGTGAAGAAACCCGTGATACGACCGCGTACAATGGGGAAATTGAACTCGTATGAGAGGTCGCCGCCCGCCACTTTCTCGCTGGCTGCGTAGAAGTCCTTGAGGTTCTTGGCATTGTCATGGGTATAGATTGTCTCAATAGCGCGGTCGTGAACACGCTGTGAGATGTAGGCATTGCGTGCCAACGGAGCGCGTGTCTCTGCCAACGCATTAATTTTCAGTTTATTGCGTCCGTCAATCTTGTAGGTAGCACCGAGTTTGAAAGCAGGGTCAATGAAATGGTGCGCCTGTCCCATATAAGTGGTACCTGCAGTGAGTGTGCCGGCATTGGCACGGGCGATGATCTCGTCGGCTTGTGTACCGAGGTAGTGGAAAGCGTATTGCGGATTGAGTTGCGAGAGATACCATGCACGACCATTGATCATATTGGTGGTACGTTGCATAGAAGAGTAGGTGAGTTGCAGGGCATAATAGAAATCCACTTCGTTGAATGTCCACTCGTTCTGCGCCCACAGTTTGGCAGTACCCATATTGATACGGTAGTCGTAGCCGAAACGGTCCCCATTGTGCTTTACATCGTTGTAGTCGGCAGCAATATCGTTCTTCTTCACATTAGCGATGTCGGTTTGCGACAGCCCGGCATTGGTAGCCAACTCCTTGATATCACGGTCGGCAAACGGATCGACATCAATCCATTGTTTACCGCCGAGCAGATCGTCTACGGTCTTGTAGTGGATACCTTGCGAGAACTTGCCCTCCAAACCGGCGGTAATCTTGAGATGGTCGAACTGCGTATTCACGTAGTTGATATTCGCCATAGCCTCCTGGATATTGTTGTGGCGGCGTTCCAACAGGTAACGTGCCGACCCGTTGGGGTTGTTGTAGTTGTTGGCGATGTTCGAAGCGTAGATGTTGTCCCAATTGATCTGGGTAGTCTTGTTGTCGCGACTTTGCCACAGATCCACCAATGCATTATATTGTTGTGCATTGATACTCGGCCCGATGATGTTGCCATCGTGTGCTAATTGCCCCATACCCATCTCGAGGCCATTCATATCTGCGCCGATGAAATTACCATACGGATAGTGGCTGCCGTCCGAGCCAAAGAGTTGCTCCGAGTTGGAGTCGGCAATCTGTCCGTCCCAAAGGAACGAAGGCAGGTTGCGGTAGTAGTCAGGACGCGGGTCCGGCGCATTATAGAATGTGAGTGCCGAGTTGCTGTAGAAACTATAGTGGTAGCCGACGGCAAACTTCATCTTGTTGTAGTCGTCAATCTTCAGGTCGTAATTCAAGATGGCGGTCGGGTCATACGATTTGACAATGCGCGAGTTGCGTACTTTGCCATTCTGATAGCCCCAATATGGGTTATAACTATTGTGCCCCCACGAGGTTTTGTTGTAGGCATTGGTCAGGTCGTACACCTCTTGGGTAACGGCCGCCGACTGCCCGCGCTCGGTAGGTGCACCGAAAGTGACGATAGACAATTTGTCGCCGTTGTTGAATTTCTTTTCTGCCGAGAAGAAATAGCCCAGCGAGTAGTATTTGATACCTTCACCGATAATTCCCTTCTGGTCGATATATGGCGAGAAACGGAATGCCATCTGTCCGATAAACGACCAACCGTTGGCAAGCGGTCCGCTGGCGTAGGTGGCATTTACGCGGGCTTTGTAGTTGCGGTTGGTGCCGGCAACTCCCACTTTCCAGCCCTGTGCATAGCGCGAAGCGTCCATCAGATAGTTGGTCGAAGTGCTGAGACCGCCAAAAGCGAAATTGGTCGCCTCAATCGGGTTCAGCACCTCTTTGTTGCGGCTAGCGTCGTTCAAACCGCCCATTGACGAAAAATTGAACTGACCGCGCTCGGCAGAGTTGAAGTTGATACCGTTGATGTAGGTCTGCTCGTAGGTCTGGTCGTAACCGCGTTTGCGGTAACGGGCTGTGGACCAAGCAAATGAGGTGGTCGAGTTGAATACATCGTTGCTTGCCGAGGAAGCCGATGCCTGTGCCTGCGACTTGCCCTCATCGTCATTGAGATCTTCATCCGCAATGTTGAGGAGAATCTCCTCTTGCGCATCGCGTGCAAAATCACGTTGCAAGCGGATCGGTTCCATTTTTACAGTTTGATTTTCTTGCAGAAGCACTAATTCGATGGTGGCGATATAGCCGTCCGCCTCTACAATCACCTCTTCGTCCATTGGTTCCAGATAGAGCAGGGCAAACTCGCCCGCCCCGTTGGTGGTGGTGGAGATGTTCTGATTGGCCAAAGTAACCTTTGCGCCGACGATAGGGGTGTTTCCCGCTTCATCGACAACGGTTCCTCGCAGTGATGTCTGTGCCATCATACCCACAGAGAGCAAGAGGACAAACAACATAGAAAAGACTTTTCTCATAAACAGTTGTTTTTGTGTGTATTAGATTAGAATTCTGCGGTTTTCGGAGTACGGGGGAAGGGGATGACATCGCGGATATTCTGCATACCCGTAACGAAGAGCATCAGTCGCTCGAAGCCCAGTCCGAAACCGGCATGCGGTGCGGCACCGAAACGGCGTGTATCGAGATACCACCACATATCCTTCATCGGGATCTGGCGGCGTTCGATCTCCGCGTTCAGTTTATCGAGGCTCTCCTCACGCACCGAACCGCCGATGATCTCGCCTATCTGCGGGAACAGCACATCGGTACCTTGTACGGTCTTGCCGTCCTCGTTGATCTTCATATAGAATGCCTTGATATCCTTGGGGTAGTCTGTCATAATGACGGGTTTGCCGAAATGTTCCTCTACCAGGAAACGCTCGTGCTCGGAGCAGAGATCGTCGCCCCAGTTGCAGGGAAACTCGAATTTCTTACCATTCTTCATTGCTTCTTGTAGGATATTTACACCCTCGGTGTAGGTCAGACGCACAAACTCGGTGTTGATGACCGATTTGAGGCGGGCAATCAGCCCTTTGTCCACGTATTGATTGAGGAACTCAAGGTCGTCTTTGCAGTTCTCCAATGCCCAACGGACGCAGTATTTGATGAAATCCTCTTCGAGGTCCATCAGTTCGTCTTTCTGTATGAAAGCCACTTCGGGTTCGATCATCCAGAACTCTGCCAAGTGGCGCGGAGTGTTGCTGTTCTCGGCGCGGAAGGTAGGACCGAAAGTGTAGATCTTACCGAGTGCCATAGCCGCCAACTCGCCCTCCAACTGACCGCTAACGGTCAGCGAAGTCTGCTTGCCGAAGAAATCGTCGGAGTAGTCAATCCTGCCATTCTCGTCAAACTTCAGGTTGTAGAGGTTCTTGGTGGTTACTTGGAACATCTGCCCTGCACCTTCGCAGTCCGAAGCCGTGATAATCGGAGTATGGAAATAGAAATAGCCGTGCTCGTGGAAATAGGTATGGATAGCCATAGCCATATTGTGGCGGATACGGAATACCGCCCCGAAAGTGTTGGTACGCGGACGCAGGTGCGCAATGGTACGGAGGTACTCCATACTGAGTCCTTTCTTTTGCAACGGATATTTCTCGGGGTCGGCTGTGCCGTAGATCTCCAGACCGGTGAGTTGTATCTCCACTGATTGTCCTGCCCCCTGGCTCTCTACGAGCGTCCCCGTAGCCGAGATACAAGCACCCGTGGTAACGGGTTTGAGTTGCTCCTCGGAGAACTTGCTCAGGTCTGCCACAATCTGAATGTTCTTGATAGTGGAACCGTCGTTGAGGGCGATAAACGATACATTCTTGTTGCCGCGACGGCTTCTGACCCAACCGCGGACATTGATTTCTGCGCCGAAGTCGGTGCGCTTGAGCGCATCAATGATTACTGTTCTTTGCATTATGTTGTTGTTTTCTATTTTACTATATTCGGGTGAGGCTATCCTTATGGAAAAAGCAGGGAAACCTCAGGGAAATTCCTAATTCGTAACTCCTAATTAGAACGGTGCTTCTTCGAAGTCGCCGAGCGAATTGGCATTGGCGGACGCTCCGTCGGGACTCATACTGTTCATTTTCGACTGGAAACTCTGGTATTCGCCGTCGCCGGATGCCTGTGCGGGCGGTATATCGTAGTCGTCATCGGGGGCGACTTCGTCCTCGTTTTGGAACTTCGCGAACTTGGAGCGGAAACGCAGGAACACTTCGTCGGTGGCACCGCTACGATGCTTGGCGATAATGATTTCCGCCAGTCCGCGCAGGTCTTTGCCCGTCTTCTCGTCGTTGTAGAAGTGGAAGTACTCGGGGCGGTGGATAAAGCAAACCATATCGGCATCCTGCTCTATGGCACCCGACTCACGCAAGTCGCTCAACTGCGGTTTCTTGCCCTCATTCCCCTGACGCGCTTCCACACCACGGTTCAACTGGCTGAGGGCGATAATAGGTATATCCAATTCCTTGGCAAGCCCTTTCAGGTTGCGGGAGATGATACTGATTTCCTGCTCGCGGCTGCCGAAACTCATACCCTGTGCGTTCATCAGTTGCAGATAGTCGATGATGATCATCCGTACATCATGTTCGCGCACGAGTTTGCGCGCTTTGGAGCGCAATTCGAACACAGAGAGCGACGGCGTATCGTCTATGTACAGCGGTGCACCGTACAATTCGTTGATCTTGGTGTTGAGGCGGGCTTTGTCGTCTTTGGTCAGACGCCCGGTCTTGATCTTGTCGCCCTCTATCTCGCACACGTTCATAATCAGACGGTTCACCAACTGCACGTTGGACATCTCGAGCGAGAACATCGCCACGGGAATTTGATAATTGACCACTATGTTCTTTGCCATCGAAAGCACAAAGGCGGTCTTACCCATTGCCGGACGGGCGGCGAGGATCACAAGGTCGGATTTCTGCCAACCCGCTGTAACCTTGTCCAGTACACCGAAGCCGGACGGAATACCCGATATGTTGCTGTCGTTTTTCTCCGCCTCGGTCATACGGCGCAATGCCTCTGCCACAACAGGGTCGATCTGCGTAACATCACGCTTCTGCGCACGCTGCCCGATTTCGAACACGCCCGCTTCGGCCTTATTCAGCAGTTCTTCGATGTCCTGCGTCTCGTCGTATCCAGCCTCCTCTATCTCGGCGGCAAGGTGTATGAGGTCGCGGGCGGTGGCTTTCTGGGCAATGATCTGCGCATGGTAGCGCAGGTGGGCGGTGGAAGCCACACGGCGGGTGAGTTCGGTCAGGTTGTACAGCCCGCCGGCCTCCTCCAGAGTACCCATACTCTTCAGTTTCTCCGCCACTGACAGCGAATCAATCGGCTGGTCTTTGGCTGCCAGGGCGCGTATCGCCTCAAAGATGATACGGTTCTGGTCTTTGTAGAACGATTCGGGGGTGAGCAGGTCGGCTACGGTACCGTACGCCTCTTTCTCAATCATCAGTGCACCCAGTACCGAGTCCTCCAGTTCGGGGGCTTGGGGGGGCAGTTTACCCATTTCGTTTGCACTTACTTTGGGAGTGGAGTTGCTTCGTCTGCGTGTATTTTTAGTGATTTCTGCCATATTCATTCAGTAGATTGTGTGCTGCAATAAAACTGCTTATCTCGTTGTTCAGTACTTGTTTTTCGGCTTGCTCGATAAACCGCTCCATACGTTCGTTCTTGTAGAATCCGTCCAACAGGGCTTGGTTGATGGTCTCGTACATCCAGTATTTAGCCTGCTCGGTGCGGTGGCGGTCAAAATAGCCGTTTTTGCGGACAAAAGCGATATATTCTTCGATGTTTTTCCATACTTCTGCCACGCCCGTATGCTCCACCGAGGAGCAGCATATCGCATCGGGTTTCCAGCCCGACTCCGAGGGCGGAAAGAGTGCCAGCGCATTGCGGAAACTTACGCGCGCGGCGCGCGCACGCTCTATATTATTGCCGTCGCATTTGTTGATAGCGATACCGTCCGCCATCTCCATGATACCGCGCTTGATACCTTGCAGTTCGTCGCCCGTGCCGGTTACCTGCAGGAGCAGGAAATAGTCCACCATCGAGTGGGCGGCTGTCTCCGATTGCCCGACGCCTACCGTCTCCACCAGTATCGTGTCGAACCCTGCAGCTTCGCATAGCACGATCGTCTCGCGCGTCTTGCGTGCCACACCGCCCAGCGAACCGGCTGACGGACTGGGGCGGATAAATGCATTCGCAGCAGCCGACAGTTCGTTCATACGTGTTTTGTCGCCCAAAATACTGCCCTTGCTGCGCTCGCTCGAGGGGTCAATCGCCAATACGGCAAGATGTTTTCCTTGCTCGCAAAGTTCGGTGCCAAGGGCTTCGATAAACGTCGATTTGCCCGCACCGGGTACGCCCGTGATGCCTACACGGATAGAGTTTCCCGAATAGGGCAAACACATCTCAATCACTTTCTGGGCGATGGCTTGGTCGGACAATAGACTGCTCTCGACCAGCGTTACCGCCTGACCGAGAATAGACGCATCGCCGCGGCGAATGCCCTCGAAATACTCTTCGGCACTCAATGTACGTTTCTTGCGGCGAAAGGTGGCATACGGATTAACGCTGGGGAGGTTTTCCACCCCGGCGTTAACCGTCAGACCTTTGTATTGTTGCTCGTTTTCAGGATGATGCATAAGTCAATTAACAATTTGTAATTTGTAATGTGTAATTCGTTACATAAACGTTCTGACTAATGACACATTACAAATTAAAAATTACAAATTACAAATTATTTTATCGTCCACGTCAGGTTTACGGTGTGGCGCGGGTGGTTCGGGTCGTTGGTGATGACCAGAATCTGGCGTGCATACTTGCCCGGTTCCATCGGTTTACCGTTGTCCAAGGTGTTGATATCCACTTTGATAGTAGCGGCTTTCGGACTGGCTTTTACCGATTTCGGTGCAGTGCAGACCACGTTTTCGTCGCTGCTGTACACGCGGCGAATAGCCAGCGCGTTGGTGCCACCATTCTTGATGCTGATGGTGCCTTTCAGGTGCTTGCCTGCAGCCACGGTACCGAGGTCAAACTGGGTATCCATTTCCATAATAGGGGCATTCTGACGCTCTGCCGGAGTCAGGGCAGAGAAGTCTTCCACTACATCGGCACGGAGCGTAATCATATACTCATCGGTGAGTTGTTGCTTGCCGTTCACTACCACGTAGGCGTAGAGAGTGGTAGGACCGTAGTTCTTGCAAACTTTCGAATCGAAGATAAACACCAGTTTGCCGGTTTGTGTGGCTTTCACAGGGCTGAGCGTCACTTGCGACAGCAGGTAGTTGTCCTGGTCGAGGGTTGCCAATTCCACAGTGATGTCCTGTTGGGTAAGGTTGGCATACTCAATCTCGCGGGTAACTCTTTCGCCTTTCTTGATGGTGCCGAAATTGATGGTCTTCGATTTGAGACTCAGTTCGCCCATCTTTACGGCATACTGGTTGATCGGTTTGGCAGGTTTCGGAATCACCTCACCTTTTATATACAGGCGCTGGGTCGCAGTTGTGGCATTGGAGGTAATGGTGATAGTCTTTTGGAAGCGTCCGGGGCGGCCGTTAGGGTTGTAGGTAACGGTTATCTCACCGTTCTGCCCGGGCTCTATCGGCTCGCGTGTCCATTTGGGCGTGGTGCAACCGCAACTGGCACGTACATTGCTCAATACCAGCGGTTCCATACCTTCGTTTTTGAATTTGAAAACCGTGGTAACGCGACCGTCTGCCTCGTTAATCTTGCCAAAGTCGTGCTCTGTCTTCTCAAATGTGATGACCGGTTGTTGTGCCATCATGGCTACTGCCACCAGAGCCATAGAGAGAGTTGCAAAAATCTTTTTCATATCACTATGTCGTTTGTTTTGTTAATTTTGCTTTATCTTTTCGGGGAGCAAACCCTTTCTATCATAAGCGCATCCTATAACCATCCACCTACGTTTCCAATATAGATAATAGGGTGCTTGTTTTTATCAATAATTAACCATATTTCCCGCCGTAGGCGAATAAGATTTATGGTAATTTATTGCTGCCTTGCATCAGATTTATTTAGATTTCTTGCCCGCAAGGGCAAAGGAATCCCATCTCGAAACTTGCGTACATTAACCGTTATTGGTCTCTATTCGTTTCACCACTTTGATTTCCTCTATTTTTTTGAGGGATTGGAACAGGTCTTGCAGTTCCTTGCGGTCATAGACATAGAGTTCCAGTTCGCCTTTGAATATACCGTCGTCGGCTGCCACGTGCATCGCACGGATATTGATATGGAACTCCTCGGTGATGATGGTCAGCACGTGGATAAACACGCCGAATTTGTCAATACCTTGTATCTCGATCGTCTCGACGAACGACTGCACACGATGGGTGTTCCATGTGGCGGCATAGATGCGTTTGCCTTGCGACGACTTGAGCAGCATAGCCTCGTCGCAGTCAATCTTGTGGATATACATCTTGCCGTCGTCGCCCAGATAGCCGAGTACCTCGTCGCCCGGAATGGGGTGGCAGCAGTCGGCTAAGATATAATCGTGTCCTAAGTTTTCATCCGTCAGGACTATCGTTTGGTGCGATTTGGGTGCCGCCTGTGCCGGTGCTTGCGGTTGCGGTTTCTCTTTGTCTGCCGACGAGAAGGGATTGAGACGCGCCCAGAAACCTTTCTTCGGAAAGATAATCTGCTGCATGTCGTCTAAGCGTATCACTCCCTGACCTATCTGCAGGTAGAGTTGGCTCGGACGGGTGAGTTGGTAATGGTTGAGCATACGCTGCAATGCCATATCCTCGCTGCCTTTCGCCTCCAGCATACCCCACGCATCGTGGAACAGTTTGTCGCCGCGCTTGATATACTGCCGCTCCTCGCGGCGGAAATACTCGCGCAGACATGATTGTGCCTTGGCGGTCGTTACAAAATCCAGCCAGTTCTCCTGCGGGTGCTGGCTGCCCGAGGTGAGGATCTCCACCTGGTCGCCGCCTTTCAGTACGTAACTGAGCGGCACCAGCGTATGGTTCACTTTCGCACCGATACAATGTTCTCCCAACTCGGAGTGGAGTAGGAAGGCAAAATCGAGTGCAGTTGCCCCTTGTGGCATCGTCTTGATCTCGCCTTTCGGGGTGAAGACGAACACCTCCTGCGCAAACAGGTTCAGTTTGAACGTGTCGAGAAACTCCATAGCGTCCTTTTCGGGGTGCTCCAAAATCTCCTTTATCTCGCAGAGCCATTTGTCTAACTCCGACTCGTCCGACTCCCCCGTTTTGTATTTCCAGTGCGCTGCCAGACCGCGTTCTGCCAGTTCGTGCATACGGTCGGTACGTATCTGTACCTCAATCCACTCGCCGTCCTGCCCCATTACCGTTACGTGCAACGCTTCGTAGCCGTTGGCTTTCGGCGTGCTGATCCAGTCGCGGATACGCTCGGGGTGCGGGCGGTAAATCTCCGTGATGGCGGAGTAGATCATCCAGCATTGGTCTTTCTCCGACATCGACTCGTTGGGCGTAAACACGATTCGCACTGCCAGCAGGTCATACACGTCCTCGAAAGGTATCTGCTGGGTGGTCATCTTCTTCCAGATCGAATAGACCGACTTGATACGTGCCGTGATGCTGAATCGGTATCCCATTGCCTCCAATTTGGTGCGGATAGGGGCGGAGAATGTCTCGAAAGTAGCCATTTGGGCGTTCTTGTTCGCCGCCAGTTTGGCTTCTATCTCGGCGTAGGTATCAGGGTGCTCGTATTTGAAACTCAGGTCTTCCAGTTCCGTTTTGATGGGGAACAGACCCAGGCGGTGTGCCAACGGGGCATAGATATATTGTGTCTCGCCGGCAATCTTGTACTGCTTGTCTTTGGGCTGTGCGCCGAGGGTGCGCATATTGTGCAACCGGTCGGCAATCTTGATCAGTACCACACGTATATCATCGGAGATGGTAAGCAGCAGTTTGCGGAAATTCTCCGCCTGCTCGCTGGCGTGTTCGCCGAATACGCCGCCCGAAATCTTCGTCAGTCCGTCCACTATCTGGGCGATCTTGTCGCCGAAGAGGTTGCGTATATCATCGATGGTATAGTCGGTGTCTTCCACCACGTCGTGGAGCAGCGCACTGCATATACTGGTGCTGCCCAGACCTATTTCCCGCACACAGATACGCGCCACTGCCAGCGGGTGCATGATATACGGCTCGCCACTCAGGCGGCGGACACCTTTGTGTGCCTGCTTGGCAAAATGAAAAGCATGTGTGATTAGTTCCACCTTCTGGCGGTGCATCGTATGGGCATAATCGTCCAGCAGCGCCTCGAACTCGTGCTGAATCATCTGCTCTTCTTCCTGTGTAAACTCGCTTTCTGTCATTCTACTGAAAAGGTCTGCAAAATTACTAAAACTATTCCATATATGCAAACCCGCCCGCGCTTTTTCATTTTTGCTAATCCATTCTTCGTAAAATTCCTATTTGCCTTATTCGTCTTATTGGTCTCATTGCCCTACGCCTTGCAAAAAGTGCATTTTGTTAAGATTCCATTGTGCATTGTGCATTATGCATTGTGTATTGAAAAGTCAGGTGGATGTCAGGTGGATGTCAGGTGGATAGCGGGTGCTTGCCGCTCTCTCGAAATGTGTCAAATTTTAAGATACCCCGCCAAACACTTGGAAATTCGAAAAAAATGCAGTAACTTTGCGGCAAATTTGTGGCAAATTCGACCGGTATGTCTAAAAGAGTACTCCTGTATATTGTTTTTTCTTTGCTTGTGGTGCTGCCGCTGGCGGCAAAAGGTGTACCCGATAAGCCTTTTACCGTGGTGATTGATGCCGGGCACGGCGGCAAAGACCCCGGAGCCATTGGCAAGATCGCGCAGGAGAAAAACCTCAATCTTGATGTTGCATTGCTCACCGGCAGGATGATCAAGGAGCAGTTCCCCGATGTTAACGTGGTCTATACGCGACAGACCGATATTTTTCTCCCACTGCAGAAGCGTGCCGACATCGTGAACAGCCACAATGCCGATCTCTTTATCTGTATCCATACCAATTCGTCCGAATCCAAAGCCGCCGAAGGGGTGGAGACCTTTATTCTCGGTACGGAGAAGATGGACAAGAACCTCGATGTGGCTATGCGAGAGAACTCGGTTATCAAACTTGAGTCCGACTACCAGACGGCTTACCAGGGCTTCGACCCCAATTCGATTGACTCCTATATTATGTTCGAACTGATGCAGAACGCCTATATGGACCAGTCGCTGCAGTTCGCCACCTTTGTGCAACGCCAGTTTGTGGAAAACCTCCACCGTGCGGAGCGTGGAGTGCGCCAGGCGGCATTCTGGGTGCTGCTCAAGTCGGCTTGTCCGAGTATTTTGCTTGAGATGGGCTTTATCTCCAATCCTGCCGAGGAGAAGTACCTTGCCTCCGAGAAAGGGCAGCGCGATATGGCGCAGTCGTTGTGCAACGCCTTTGCGCAGTTTACCCACCGTACGCCGGCAAGACCGCTCCTTCCGAAAGATACGGCAGCGGTGGAGAAAACCTCCGTTGCCACATCGGTAGATGATACGCTGCCGCAACAGCAGGACAGCCTTACGCAGACGGTTGCAACGGCTCGGAAACAGACCACCTATGCTATCCAACTCTTGGCTTCCCGTACGCCTGTTTCCGACAAGGACTCGCGCCTGCACGGACTGAAATGCCAATGCCTCCAAGTGGACGGCTGGTACAAATACTATTATGGAGAATCGGCTGACCGTGAAGCCGTGGTGCGTACCCAAAAAGAGATACGCAAACACTTCCCTGATTGTTGGATTATCAAGTTGGAAAAATAACAGAATATGAAATACGCTCGTGAAATCAAGGTCGGCATTCTTGCCGTCGTTTGTATCTTTTTATTGTTCTTTGGCTTCAATTTTCTGAAAGGAGTCAATATATTCTCGTCTATGTACGCTTTCCATGGCGTGTACGATAATATACACGGCTTGGAGGAACAGGCACCCGTGATGATACGCGGTTATAAGGTTGGGCAGGTGAACACTATCAAGTATGATTTTATGCGCGACAGTGCCTTTACGATAGAAGTATCTGTCAACAGGGATATCGATATTCCCCGCGGTACCCGGATGGCACTTGTGGCAGACGGGCTTCTCGGCGGTATGGCTATCGAACTGCAACTGCCCGCCCATCCGGGGCAGGAACTGTGCAAGTCGGGCGAGACCTTGCCTACGCTCTATATCCCCGGTTTGGTAGAGGACTTGCAAGCCAACCTCTTGGCATCGCTCAGCAGTACCATCAGCGGTGTGGATTCGCTGGTCAACCAACTCAACAGCCAGTTGGCAAACGACCACTTGGCAAACACTTTGGCGAATGTGGACAATATATCGTCCGACCTCACCACCGTATCCCGCAACCTCAAAGGACTGATGGCTGACAAGGTGCCGCAGATTGTGGACAATGCGGATAGCACGATCAACAGCATCAAGCAGATTGCTTCCGACATCAACGGTGCGGACATCGCCGCAACGGTGGCGCGTGTGGATTCTGCTGTGGCACAGGTGAATACCACCCTGGCGGACGTCAATTCGGATAATGGTACGCTCGGTCTCCTGCTCCACGACAAGTCGCTCTATCGCAACATTGATGCCACCGTCGTCTCTGCCGATTCGCTCCTTACCGACCTCAAGGCGAACCCCAAACGCTACGTCCATTTCTCTCTCTTCGGTCAAAAGGAAAAGAAAGGCAAGAAGAAATAGCACTATATAAAAGGATAGAAAGATAGAATATAGAAAAGATAGAAAATGAGTTTGTATAACTATTTTAGTTTGTACAAATGAATTTTTTATCGTAATTTTGCAGCCGAATAGAATAATAATTAAAAGAATGACAATAGTCCTTTTGTTTATGGGACTATAAAACGATAAACACGTCCCGGGTCTCCGGACGTAAAACAAAGAGACCGATTGAAGTTCACGCAGAGGTGTGGGGTGGGTGTTATGGCTTGCGCAAGCGAGCATTAAGCCCGCAAGACATCAATGTGATGGGCTTCGCAGACATAATAAAAGGCGTTTATTGCGCTCTGTTCTGACGAATTGAAATGTCGCAGTTTCTTTAGAGTAATCAGACTTAGCAACGATAGATGTCCTCGGAATATAAGTATATTTCGCAACCTGTGTAGGGACGCGGACGTTTTGTTCGTAGGTGGTATGCAAGTACCATTGATTGTTCCCTTTCTATGCTCTTTTGTAGAGTGTGGTTTGATTATAGGTGTGCGTATAGTCTTATATTGGCGTGGGCTTCGCGTTGTCGGTTCTATTACTCAAGGCAATGCGACAGCCTCAATTCGTGGAACGACGACGGTCGAACTCCACGTTTTTTTTGTGCTCAATTGTAGGCTAAATGGGGAAAACACACAGAAACACACGGAAAAACACACCGCATAGGTTACAAACATACAATATAATGCCATAAACTATATACGTCCAATCTTAAAAATATCTGAATATGAAAAAACTATTTACCTTATTCGCTGCCTGTATCTTTGGTGCAGTAATGGTTTATGCCGATGGTGTGTACAAATATCAAGCAACATCTCTGGCTTTCAAATCTCAAAATGAGTATGGCTATTGGTCTGACTGGTCTGACTGGGAAAGCACAAACATTTTAGTTGTAATAAATATTGACAATTCACGAATAAATATATATTCAAGTTCTCCCCAAGAATATGATATCTATGATTATGGTGAGAGGGTAGTGGAAAGTGATGGTGGAGTTTCCTTTACACTCAAATGTATTGATGAAGATGGATTGCGTTGTAGTATTCGTCAGCGTGAACAACCGGATGGACAACTGCAGTTGTATATTAATTATTCTGATGTGATCATTGTTTATAATATCCAAAAAAAATAAAAGTTATGCGTTGTAGTAATTGTGGTTGGGATAATCCCAACGGACTTAGTAAGTGTGAAAAATGTGGTACTCCGCTTGCTGCAGGTAATTCGCAACAGAGTTCCTCTGCTTCTGTATCCCCTGCGGAATATGCCGGTACTGCCGTAGAAAGCAGCCGTGCAGAGTCTCCGTTTAGCAAAACGGTTAATGAAGCCAGTGTATTTGGCGGATCAGATCCCGAGGCACCGATTATGTCTCCGTCGGCTAATGATGGGCGTTGTCCGGAGTGCGGTTATCCGCTTCGTCCCAGGGTGTCTGTCTGCCCCAAGTGCCACCACCTCATAGGGCACAATGGCAGTTTGGCTGCTAAAATTGGCGGAAATTCAACACAGCGTGAAACACCCGATGCTGTGAGAGATAAACCGAGCACCCCTACCAACTTCGGAGGAACTGTTATGCCCGGTATGAATATCACCCCTGATATATGGTTTTCGCTCACGCCACAACCACTTCTTAATGAGCGTGAAACACCTGAGAAAGTGGAGTTTGAGGGCAAACATCACGAACTGAATCGTGCCAATATCGATCCTAAGAACCACACTATTACCAGCAAGGTGCAAGCAGTAATGGACTATGATGAGGAAAAGAAAAAATGGTATATTCAGGATAAGTCGGCTTTGCAATATACGTTCTTGCATTGTACGGGTGATATACTGCTAATGGATAGCGATGTCTTGCTTATGGGCGACCGTAAGTTTATCTTCCATACGGAACAGTCGCAACCCGATGCCGAGCCGCAAGATTTTACAGGTACTATTGCTGTTGGTCGTTTGCGTGTGAATGTTCCGCGTTGTACGCTTGCCCCCGTGGTGGAAGAATATGAACAAGATGCACCCCAAGAGCATCTGTTCCGCGGGAATGTCCATCAATTGAACCGTGCCAATCTTGATCCTGAAAATCATACGATCACCAGCCACATACAGGCGGAACTGAAGTATGAAGACGGACAATGGTATGTCAAAGATTGCTCGCAACTGCAGACAACGTACATTCTATGCAAAGACCCTATGGACTTGAAAGATGGAGACCGTCTTCTAATGGGCAATCGTGTATTTGTATTCAATTGTTAGGCTATGGCAGATCGTTGCGATTTTTCGGTTGGCGACTATATTGATGGCAAGTATCGCGTTACCAAAATGCTCGGTGAAGGCAGTTTTGGTAAGGTCTTTTGCGTTTCAGATAATGCAGGAAATAACTACGCCATCAAATTGCTCAAACTATGGGAAATACACCCCGATATACGGCAGCAGTTGGTCAGCCGCTTTGATATGGAATATGAAACAGGGCGTATCAATAGCCCTTATCTGGTACATGCTGTAGGGCATGGTCTGGCTCAAGGCAACCCGTATATAGTGATGGAGTTTTGCCCGGGAGGAGATTTGAAAGGTGCTGCTCCGGATACCGATTGGAACAAGGTTGCACACGAAGTGCTGCTCGGACTGAAGGCTCTGCACCTCTGTGGTAAGGTACATCGGGATTTGAAACCGGAAAATGTCCTTATAAAAACAGATGGTACTGCCGCTTTAACCGACTTTGGTATATCCGGAGACCGCAACAAGCGTATGACGGAGCGCAATATCTTGGGTAAGCCCACTCAGATATTCGGTACGTATGGCTATATGCCGCCGGAACAAATCAGTCCTAAGAGCGGCGATGCTACGGTGCTACCTACTACGGATATATTTTCGTTTGGCGTGATGATGTACGAACTTCTGACCGGTTCTCTCCCTTTCGGAACACTTCGGGACGAAAATGAATTGGTGCTTTATGTCAAGAATGGCAGAGAAGGCAACTGGGATCGGCAACGTTTGTTGACGACTCCATATGGTAACCAATTTATGCAGGCTATAGAGGGCTGCCTTGTACCCGATTTCAAACGCCGCTTGCAGTCGTGTGATGAAGTGTTGGCATTGCTTCCGCAAACAGCCAATATGCCAAAGTTACTCGCTTCTGACGAATCACTCAAGACTCCTTCTGTTATACATGGTCTGTTGCTGCATATTATGCAAGGCGAGGAATATGGTAATAAATATGATCTTACGCAGTTGGCACATCGGAGTTATGTTCTCAATATGGGGCGTGCTGCTATCGGGGTGAATAACGATATTCCTATCGTAGAGAACAAGAGCAGTTATATCTCGCGTAAACACTGCACATTGGAGTATGACGATAGTAGCAACCATTGGTTCATACGCGATGGCCAGTGGGATAATGGCAGTGCCGGAGGCTGGAAACACTCGCTTAATGGTACTTTCGTCAATTCCAAACAAGTGGACGAAATGGGTTACTTTATTCAAATAGGCGACATTATATCTATAGGAGATACCAAACTACGTGTAGAAGCGTATTAAAAACAACAAAATTATGGCAAATCAAATTACAATCGGGCGCCATCCGCAAAATACTATTGTAGTGGATGCGCAGTACAACACGGTTAGTGGTAGTCATGCTACCATTAGCAGAAATGGCAATACATTGACCTTTGAAGACCATTCTACGAATGGTTCGTATGTCAACGGGCAAAAAGTACATCATAGTTCTATTACAATTCAACAAGGAGATATTATCACTTTAGGGCATCAATACACCCTGAATATGAATGATGTACTCCGCTATATGGGCGGTAGCCGTGATACACAGCGTACACCACAAGTCCCCGGTACGGCACGCGAGATACCTACTCCTATTGTGCGACAAGCGGAAACATCTGCTGATAAATCCAATAAATCAGTAAAACAGCCCACTTGCCTTCATAAATTTAATTGGATGTATAGTTTTCTCGGATTTGTTGTGGGTGTAATACTATTTGTTGTTTTTGCCAATATATTGGCAAACCCATATCGTCCGGATCAAGTACTATGGGCTTATGTTCCATTAGGAATAGGTATTGTCGGGGGACTATATTATGGTGCTATCGGTAATAAAAAGAGTTGGCAAAATTCCAGTCGTAATGCAAATGATTTCGATGCTCATCAACAATCATTGAATATTATAGGTGCTATTCTATCAGGTATTGTTATTATTGCATTTATATGCTTCATTGCTCTTGTCGGAGGTGTCATAGGTAGTCTTTTATAATGAAAATATGCTATAAATATTATATGTCAAGTTCAAATCAAACCTACAAAAAAACACTATCCGGTTCGGTAGGTGCCGGAATGGGAAGCCTCATCGGTGGAGGAAACAAAACATACTATGTATTGGAGCACAAAGTGTCTTCCAAATACCATAAAGCCGGTGAAGCACAAGAGATTATCGTCGATCAGATTGAATTGGGACGCGACTCGAGTTGTGCAGTGCAGTTCGATGAATCGTTCAAAACGGTTAGTCGTCATCATGCTGCCATTGTGCGTGATGGGGATAACTGGAAACTGGTGCAATTGAGCAAAACCAATCAAACGTTTCTCAATGGTCATCCCGTTAAGAACGAGTGGTATTTGCAAAATGGTGATGAGATACAACTATCCGTCAATGGTCCGAAACTCGGTTTTATCATTCCGCAGAATAACAAAGTAGGTACCATTGGTCTGAGCCGCCGATTAAGCGCATTCCGTCAGCAGGCTCTCAAACCCTATAAAACGGCTATGTGGAGTATGGCGGCATGTATACTGCTACTTATCTGCGTAGGTGTTGGTTGGGGTATATATGATCACAAGCAAGATGTGGAATATCGGACACTGACCGAACAACAGCGAATTGAGGCTGAGCAACAACACAAGGAGGCATTAGCAGCCGCCAAAGCAGAGCGTGAGGATTTGGAAAAACAACTCAAAAACGTGAAAGCAGATATGAAACGGCTTAAAAGCGGCTCCAATCAAGCCGTTGCCGAACCAACCAAAGTATCTCTCTCCACGACGTCCAATAAGTCTATTGCTGACTGTGAACCGAATGTATATTTTGTATATATCAAAAAAATTGTTGTTACCTATAATGGTGAAACCAAGACATTAGAGGATGTTGGTACGGGTACCGGTTTCCTTTTGTCTGATGGACGCTTTGTTACGGCTCGCCATGTGGTGGAACCTTGGGCATATCCTTCGGGGCCGGATGATACAAATAACTTGATCTGCAATGCTATTGCTAACAATGGTGGTAAGGTCGTTTGTTATTTGGATGCCTATTCTCCTTCAGGAAAGATTTTACATTTGGTATCAACCAATGCGAAAATCAACCGTTCTACTGATGAGACAATCAACTATGATGGCACACCACTGCGTCTTGCATCCAACGATGCTACCGATTATGCCTACTTCCAAACCAATGAACATGGAGGGCTGCCTTATAACGTCTCTTTATCGAAGCAACTGCCAGTACAAACCAAACTGACTATCCTTGGCTATCCGATGGCACTCGGTGCACACTCTCCGGGTGATATCCATCCCATCTATAGCGAGGCAACCGTTGCACGTGAAGGATTGGAGCAGGGCTATATTCTCACTACTGCCACCACTTTCGAGCATGGCAATTCCGGTGGCCCTGTCTTTGCAACAACTACGGATGACGAACTCATCGTGGTGGGTATTGTCTCCGCCGGCGCAGGACGCTCCACCGGTTTGGTAGTCCCTATTTCCGCAATTAAATAAAACGATAACGATTATGAAAAACAAGAATGTATTATTTCGTATGGCGGCACGCTGCGAGGCTGCAGGACGCCCGAACAATGAAGATAACTATCAAATAGATGCTGACCTGTCTGACGACAAGTGGGGCTTTACGGCGGATGCACAAGTTGAGTTGGGCAAGAAAGGTGCTCTGTTGGTTGTATGCGACGGTATGGGCGGAATGAATGCCGGTGAAGTAGCCTCCGCCATTGCTGTAGAAACTATCAAAAGTCGTTTCGCAGCGGAGCAACTGACCGATGCTGTATTGACAGAACCGATGGCATACATCAAAAATGCCATTGTGGCTGCCGATTCTGCTATCAAGAAACATGGCAAGGAGCATCCCGACACTGCCGGTATGGGTTCTACTATCGTGTTGGCATGGCTGCTCGGCAAGAAAGTATATGTCGGTTGGTGTGGCGATAGCCGTTGCTATTGCTACAATTCCAAGACAGGACTGGTTCGCTTGAGTCACGACCACTCGTATGTGCAGGAATTGGTGGATGCCGGCAAACTGACCGAGGAACTGGCTTTCGACCACCCGAACAACAATATCATTACGCGCTCGCTGGGAGACCCTAATGGTACGGCTCGCCCGGATGTGAAAGAGTATGACCTCCATAACGAGGATATTCTGCTCTTGTGTTCCGATGGGCTATGTGGTTGCCTCCGTGATAATGAGATAGAGGAGCAACTGGCTGCTCACCAAACCTCAATGCAGGAATGTCGTGATGCACTTTGGGTTGCAGACGAGGCGGCAGGGTGGCATGATAATGTTACGGTCGCTTTGGCGCAAGTCATCAATGGCGCAATGCCTGCTGTTTCCGTCGGAACGCATACATCAAGTTCTTCTGATAAAGCACTGCTGCAAGCCAATAAACGTCTCAAAATTATTATTGCCGTTCTTGCTGTATTGCTGGTAGCGATTCTCGCTGTGGCAGCATACAACCCTGCCAAACGATTTATAAAGGAGTACAAGTGCTTTGTTTTACAAGATAGCATCGCAAATCCTGATACACAAAACCAAAGTGCACAATTGGGGACACCGAAATCTGACGAAGATGTTGGCACAGAAGCAGCAACAACGGAATCTGCAATAGATAAGTCAAAGTCTGATATCGGTGCAGATGATGTTCAAAAGAGCGAATCTCCTGAAGCATCGGGTGCAGGCGAGACAAATCAAGAAGAAAAGCCCAATAAAAATATACCTGAAGTAAAAAAGGCAAAGAACAATAGTACGGCTGCTTCTGCTGCAGAACAAAGTGCAGAGCAAAATCTTTCAACTGACCACGAAGAAACAAGTAACGATTAAATTATGCAACTACAAGAAAATACGCTTTTTGCGAGTAGATACCAACTAATCAAACTTCTGGGACGCGGTGGTTTCTCAGAAGTTTGGTTGGCAAAAGACAATTGGACGCACCTCAAGATTGCGCTCAAAGTCTATGCACCAGGCACGGGTATGGACGCCAACGGCTTGCAGGAGTTCTGTGGTGAACTGGCCAGCGTCTATGACCTCAATCATACCAATCTGCTCAAGCCGCAGCACGTGGATACGTGGGAAAATATGCCGTACTTGATTATGGCGTATTGTTCGCAAGGTTCATGCGGCAGTAAGTTGGGAAAGATGTCCGAAACTGAGATGTGGAAGTTTATCCACGATGTAGCGGCAGGATTAGCGTACTTGCATTCGAAAGATGTGGTACACCAAGATATCAAACCCGACAATATCCTTATTGACGATGCGGGTAACTATCTGATTACCGATTTCGGGGTCTCCACCCGTGCGCGTAGCACGTTGCGCAAAAGCGTTGTCGCTTCTTCGGCAGGCGGTACAACCGCGTATATGGGACCGGAGCGTTTCTCTCGTCAGCCGGCACCTACCAAGGCAAGTGATATATGGTCGTTTGGTGCGATGTGCTTTGAGTTATTAGAGGGTGTTGTACCCTTTGGTGAGATAGGTGGCGGTATGCAGAAAGGCGGTGCGGAGATACCCGCTATCACAGCCGATGTCTCCGATGCCCTCAAATACACTATCACCAAGATGCTCCAAAAGGAGACATGGGACAGACCTACAGCCGCCACTTTGGTGGAGTGGGCAACCAAGCCCGACGCTATCGAGGTGGATTATTCGTTGCTCGAAGAGACCGAACCGGTAGAAACACCATCGGTAAGTCCTGTGGATAGCAACCGCAGTACGCAACGGTTAGACTCTGCCACTGGTATCGGTCAAGCCACACAGCGATTGGGGCATACACCTGCAGAAGAGGAAAACGTACCCTTATCCGTCTCGCCAACAACCGTTCATATACCCGCTGAAGGCGGTGTACAGATCATAAATATCAAATCGGATGATACAGATTGGAGAATTGGTCATTATGACGAATGGATACATTGGGTAAGCAATAATAGCAATAGTTTTATTTTGCGTTTTGACAAGAATAAAACGGGTGAAACGCGTAAATGCTCATTGGAAGTTCGCGCACACGACAAGACTGGCAAATTGGTGCTTGCAACACTCCAACTCTCTCAAATTTCCTTATCCAAGAACAATAATTCTTGGTGGAAATGGCTATTATTGGGTACTTTCCTTTCGATTGCACTGATAGTTGGTATAAGTATTATGATTGAAAACCAGCAAGAGAAAAATAATAATACTATTCTACCTGATGTAGCAGTAGTAGAAGAAGCAACAGTAATAGACTACGTACCTACAGAATTGTCAGTATCAGATACTCAATTGTCGTTTGAAGCAGGAAGTGCGACAAAAACAATAACGGTACAATCTAACAGTTCTTGGGAACTACAAAATACAAGTAGTAATATCTTTTCAGTTTCTCGTTCAGGAAATGTTTTGTCTATCAGTTGTAATACTAATATGAGTACTTCTTCTAGAAATGATTATTTTGATATTATAACTTCTGATGGTGCAAAAAGTCAAAGAATAACTATTACTCAAAAAGGAAGAACGGAATCGCAAGTAAGAACTTCCACAAAACAATTCATTATTGATTCTAAGATCATTAAAACAAACTCTCATTTATGGAAAGTCCTTTCTATTAAACTAACTCCATCAAAGACTATTTTGTACGAAAGAGTTACACCCCGATCACAAAATACCTATGTGTATTGCGACGGATCGGAGTTTATAGAAGACGCCGATAGTGGGAAAAGATACTATCTAAAATATAGTGATATTGGAACTTCGGATAATCCTAAAATTCTATATTCAGATGAACCATATGAGTATACATGCACATACCCTATGATACCCGAAAATGTTCGTGCAATCAATATCTACAATGGTAGTCAGTATATTGTTAAAAATTTTATAATTCGTTAAGTTATGAGACATATATTGTTAGTTGTTTATATTATGTTATTTGCAATCACTGCAAATTCTGAAGTATATAATTTTCAGGCTATAAGTTTCTCTATACGCACTGAAAATAATGATGGTTCTATGAGTGATTGGACAGCGTGGAATAGTAGTAACGATAGTATCAATTATGATACTGATAAAGATAAAATTAAAATATATTCCAATGATACTTTCGATTTTGATGTATATGACATTCAAAGGGAGACGGATGATAATGGGGGAAATGTTATTGCATTAAGTTGCGTTGATGCTGAAGGGAAAAAATGTACTATTGATATTCGTAATGCTGTATTTGGAGGAATACAACTATATGTGAGATATGCCGATGTAGATGCTGCTTATGAGGTAGAACCTCCTGCTAACATTAGAAAACTATTTCCTAATTATGTCGAATCTCAAATAACATCAAACTCGGTATCTTCACAGTTGTCTGGCGGAAAAAAAAGTAATGGTTCTGTTTCTTCTAATTCAACTCCCTACCTAACCTTGTCGCAGACATCCATAAATGCAGGAGCAGCGGGCACAACCCAAACTATTAGCGTAGCAAGTAATCGTGCTTGGGAAATTCAGTATCCAACAGGGAATATGTATTCTGTCACGCGGAATGGGAACACGCTTAAAGTTACCATTTTTGCGAATACGGGTACCGGGACTCGTGAAGATTTCTTTAATGTACGGTTGGTGGACGGAAGCAAAGCTATCAAAGTACATTTGTGGCAGCCGGCACCCGTACAGTCTCAAAGTTCATCCTCTTTCTATGGCTCAAGCAGTAGTCGCTCCAATTATAGCAATAATTCTTCGACACATTATACTCGCACATCTGCCTATCAGAGATATATCCATCATAGTGGCTCGATTAATGTTACATGGATTGGAATATCTGCCGGAATAGGAAGTGGTATGAGCATACTCGGTTCTACATTGCGTTGCCGTTTTGGACCTGTAGAAATTCGTCCGGTTGATATAGCCGCAATAGATTATAATTTCGTAAATGGAGACTATAATTTCTCTTACCAACCAATTATTGATTTTCATGTTCCAGTTTCTGCTGATAAGGCTATCTATTTTGGAGCAGGACCTTCTGTTGGATTGATAGAAACAAACTTATGGTTTAGAGCCGAAGGGGGATTGCATTGGAATTGGGGAGGAGATCATGCTTCTTCAGATTTCTTTTTCCGTTACGATGGCGCATATATGGTTGGCTTATCCATCCAATGTTCCTCGCATTGGTAATATGCTTATTTTGAAGAACTACAAGAAGCCTTAGACATTTTGCCAAATTAATAAGAATATGCAACTTCAACCCAATACATTATTTCATAACCACTACACCCTTATTCGATTGATAGGGCGTGGTGGGTTTAGCGAGGTATGGCTTGCACAGGACAAGTACACCGGTTTGGACCTCGCTCTCAAAATCTATGCGCCCAATGGTGGTTTAGACAGTGACGGCATAGAAGCCTTTGCCGGTGAGATACGCCGTGTTTATAACCTCAATCACCCCAATCTGCTCAAGCCGCAGCATATGGATTCGTGGCAAGGTATGCCTTATCTGACTATGTCTTATTGCCCGCAGGGGTCTTTGGTTCGGCGGATTGGCAAGATGTCAGAACAGGAAGTTCGTAAAGTTATTCACGATGTGGCTGCAGGATTGGCGTATCTGCATGAGCGTGATATTATCCACCAAGACATCAAACCCGACAATATATTGATAGATAGTGCGGGCAATTATGTCATTACTGATTTCGGTATCTCAACCCGTGCTCGCAGCACGTTGCGCAAGAGTGTAGCAGCCTCTTCTGCTAATTCGGGTGGTACAATTGCGTATATGGGACCAGAGCGTTTCGGCAAAGAACCTGCACCTATCAAAGCCAGCGATATATGGTCGTTGGGCGCAATGTGCTATGAACTGATGACCGGCGATACACCATTTGGCGAACATGGAGGACTTATTCAGAAATCAGGGGCAGAAATTCCTAATATAGGGGGTAACTACTCAGACGAACTTAAACAGATAGTGGAGCAGATGTTATCCCTCAATCCGTGGGACAGACCTACGGCTGCGGCTTTGGAGAAAGGAGATTTCTCAACTACAGCACAGGAGCGTAATCGTCCCACCGTGGCTAAAACGGCTGCTCATTCTACACAATCAACCGTTATCTCATCAACTGGAGAAGGGACAATAAAAAACAATTCTACACAAAACAATGTAGGAACAACAAATAAGAAAAAGAAAATTGTGTGGACTATCGTATGCTTCCTATTATTAGTCGTATTAGCAGTAGGTATCAGTATATGTGTTAACAATAATGCGCAAACCTATAATAATGCACCACAAATACAATCTACTCCTGCCGTAGAAGAAGTTGTAGCAGTAGTAGAAGAAGCATATGATCCTGAAGCCATAGATAAAAATAGAGTACGGACTCTACTTACAAATATATCCCGTTGCTCGAGTAGAGGAGGCAATTATAGTTTGTTGAGCGACTATTATACATACGAGATAAATCCGTATGTTAGGGTGGGAGTCAACAGATATAATTATGATATAGGCGAAAAAATAAAAGCCTACGTGGAGAAATTTCCCCAATACGAAATCTCGGATCCTTATAATTTCTCATACTTAAATACTTCATTTCCATTAACGGTCAAATGTGATGTATTGGTGGATTGGATTAATACACAAGGTATTTCCCGAAAGGCTATTCTTCATAAAACTTACTATATAACATCCGATTACAAAGTATCCGGATTTACTGACGAACAGGTAAATCTGTAGAATATAGTTTAGAATCTATAACATTATGAACCGATTGACAGTTCTTTTGGCGGCAGTCTGCATGTCAGTGATGTCGCTCGTGGCGCAGCAGACTGCGCAAATCAGGCAGTTGATGGATAGTGCACAATATGCGGAAGCGGTGCAACTATGTACCATCGAGTTACAACAACACCCCAAGGACGGTATGCTGTACCGCTACCGTGCCATTGCCAACATGATGCAGGAGCAATACGGTATGGCGTTGCAGGATATAGATATGGTTTTGAAATACGTTAAGACATCCGGTATATCCGTCAGCGAAGTATATGAACTGCGCGGTGCCACGTATATGTATGCGGGTGAGTTGCAGAAAGCATTGGACGACTACACTACCGCCATCAAGAAAGACAAGAAGAACGCCGATGCGTATGCCGCACGGGGCGAGTTGTACTACCAAATGGAGAACTATGCGGCAGCCCTTGCGGACTACAAGACGGCAAGCAAACTGGCACCAACCAACGACTCGTACCTCGTGGAGATAGCGCGTTGCACTCTGCAATTGAGTAAATACGATGAAGCACGTGCCCTGCTCACTTCTATCACAATGCTCTATCCCTACAACGCCGAGGCGTGGCGACTGTCTGCTATATTGGCAATGCAGAGTGGCGAGATGACCAAGTTTATAGACCAATACATCCGCTACCTCAACCTCGGTTACAACGAGACAAGACGATTTGGCGACACGGATATACTGATTGCCGCTGCCGATACCGAGTATCCGTACCTGCTCAATGCTGTTTCCGCGCAGATAAGCAACCTGACAGATTATCCGCAGTTGTTCTATATGGGTGTCCGTGTTCGTATCTATATGGCGAAAGGGTATTACGCCGATGCTATCAAAGAATTGGATATGATGGAGCGGATAGAGGAAACCGCCGACCCGTTTGTGCTTGCCAATCGCGCGGATTGCTACCAAAACCTGTATCAGTACCGCAAGGCGATAGCCGATTATGATGCTATGTTGGCATTGGATGCCACCTATTCGTATGGTCATATCAGTCGTGGTGTGTGCTATGCAGAGTTAGGACAATACGACAAGGCTATCGGTGACTTTACGTACGTTATACAAAATGATGTCAATTATGCCTATTATGCTTACTATCGCAGAGGGTGGGTGTATGAGTTCCAAAAGGATACTACGGCGGCACTATCCGACTACTCGCGCGGAATAGAGTTGGAAGATGACTATAATTATTTGCATCTGATGCGTGGCGAGATATATTGGAATATGGGAGATACCCTGCAAGCCAAATCCGATTTTGAAAGAATACTCGAATTGGATACGGTAGCCCGTGCAGGGTCGTGCCGCCAATATGCATTGTACTTCTTGGGACAAGAAGATGAGGCTGTGCAGTGGATGCAAAGTATGATAGAGAGTGCATCTGACAAGGCCGGGTGTTACTATGATGCCGCTTGTCTGTATGCCCGTATGAACAAGACAGAAGAGGCGTTGGCGGCTTTCGACAAGTGCCTGTCGTTGGGGTATAAACGGTTCAAACATATTGAAGTGGATGATGACCTCGACGCTATCCGCGACTTGCCGCGTTTCAAAGAGATACTCAACAAGTACCGCAAACAGGAGGTACAGAGCAAGTTCGATTTGCTGAAAGGGGCTGATACGGATATGAAATAGGGCGTTGCGGTTAGGTGAGAGACAGCGGCAGGTAGGCAGGGATATGGCGTATGCCTACGGTCAGGGTATTACGTGGTGGCGTTTACCCAGGAGTTGACACCAAGTCATTGATATCCTTGGTTGTGTACGATC
>ERZ808259.151-NODE-151-length-45461-cov-61.727195_pt1 | contig 45461 bp, 35 predicted proteins | sample MGYA00521279_ERZ808259 | MGnify/ENA primary metagenome ERZ808259 (study PRJEB31516, sample SAMN03275586) | gut metagenome | biome: mammalia-associated habitat; material: feces | host: Papio cynocephalus | place: Kenya | collected 2012-07-27 ...
ATCGTACACAATCAAGGATATCAATGACTTGGTGTCAACTCATGGGTAAACGCCACTATAACCATAGAAATAAAAAAAATCGAAAAAATCGTATGCTTGGTATGCTTGGAGTGTGATAGTAGCAAAAAGGGCAACTACCAATGATAAAATTCTTGTTTTCATATTATGTGGATGGATTTAGTGGTTTTGATTAATTAATTGCATAATGCGGTTTACTATGTCTTGCACGATGTCATAAAATAATACGCCGTCACGGAGTGCATTGGGGTCTATGTCTATAGGTGCATTATTAGGTATTCTACCTTGCAGATGGATGGTTTCTACATATTCATGCCCAATGCCTTGAAGTCCACCGCGCCAAAATTGTTCAGAATACGGGGGCATATTATCTATGCCGCAGATAATAATTTCTGCGCCCTCTCTTGCCAACAGATCTATACCATTGAGAATGGTGATGAGTTGTGGTGTACAACACAATACGCCCACTTTCCTGCCTTGAATAGATAATAAGGCTTTGAATGTAGCAGGGTGATTTTGCTTTGTGAGAGCAATCTGTTGTGGGGCGTTGCACATAATGCGCCTGCCTCCTGACCAAAAAGAATGAGGGTTTGCGGCTTGCAGAGCCAACTGATGATAGATTTGCCATAAGACTGCATTGCGAATAGAGTCATTGGCATGGCTGACAAAAATAATCTGTGCCATAATGATTGAAGTTTTGTGTCTGTCGGCTCCGGGCAGACGGTGAATACGAATTGGATTGATACAAAAAGAGCGTGGAACCCTTATTTTTACTTATTCTTTCATCGGAGGTTCCGGAATGACCCTACACACAAGAATAAGCAACTAACGTCCACGCTGAATATGTATATCCGTCTTGTGTACTCGGAAGTACACAAGACGAGAAATACACGCCAATGGACGTTTATTGCACTCTTGTTTCGGGTATGTGAAATTTTCCGGATTTCCGATGACCAAAACAAGCGCTAATAAACGCCTTTTTATCTATATGTCTGCCAACGGCTGCATTGCAACGGTTCGCCGGTCAGGCATATACATTGCCCGCCCGCTTACCCTTACCATGCAAGACGTTAGCAACCGCAAAAGTACAACAAATGTTTGAATTATGCAAATGATTATGAATATTTTTTATTAGTAGATTTAATAGGCAGCAATTATAATTTGCAGTGGGTATCAAAAACAAAAGCGACCGTTTACTCTTGGTAAGCAGTCGCTTTTTATATCTCACGATGCTAAAACGCAAATGCGTTGCACCGAAACTATTTATCAATACGATGTGCGTTGAGTGGCAGCGTAACTGATTTTGAGCGCATATGCACGGCGGAGTTCTTGCTTGATGTCGGCAATCACACCCATACGTGTTTCCTTGTCAGCCTTGATAGAGACGGTCATCAGACCTTGCTCCTGCTCTTTCATAGACGAACGCTCGTTAATGATATACTCGCCAATCTCTTTGGTCTCAGCAAATGCATCGTCCAACTGGATACGTGTCTCTGCACCATACTGTTTGCGGAACTCTGCGGTAGGCGTACCTACATAGATGTAACGCACCAATGATTTCTTCTCCAGTTTGGTCAATTCGGTAGCACTCGGTACTGTGAACTGAACCTTGTACGTTACCTCTTTCATCGAGGTTACGGACATAAAGAAGAACAAAAGCATAAAGATGATATCGGGGAGCGACGACGTGTTCAATGCCGGCATCTCGCGTTTCTCATTTCTACGTATCTTTGCCATAATTATTGCCCTCCGTAGTTTTTAGGTTCAGCCTCCGAAATCTTCTGGGGATATACTTTCTGCACTTGCTTCTGTTGCTCCTCAGTCAGTTCGTTATACGAGGTATGGAAATACTTTTGCGCACACTCATTACGCAACTCGTTGTATGCCGCTACGAGTTCGTTCTGAACATCCAAATAAGCCTGATACTGCGTATCCACATCGTTTTGGACAGATATAACGTGGTCTTTCGTGTAGCGTTGTACACCGATAGGCTCACCGAAATCTTCCTCCACGAGTTTGGGTAGGTTCGGCTCATCATTCTCGTTCTTGATGAACTCTTTGGCAGTCTCTCTCAGTTGCTTTACGTCCATCAACTGCCCCTGCACCATCAACTGGTTCGCCGAGTTGATCTTTACAACCAACAGGTTACGTTTGTTGATATCGGTGTCCTCCACTTTCTGATCGGGAGGTATAGGGGCAGGCAGACGCCGTGCCAAACCTTGGTTGACATCCATACTGGTTGTCACCAAGAAGAATATCAGCAGCAAGAAAGAGATATCCGCCATAGAACTGGCATTTATCTGTGGGATTTTCTTTGCCATAATTAGATTTTACAATTTTACAATTTACAACTTGACAATTGTATATTGTACAATTTTTATTTCAGACGCTTGGTATAGAAGATACCCCAAATCATTGTGATTATAGTGGCGGTGAACAAGATATAGCAGAGATAGATGATTGCATCACTCATCTGTGCCATAGCACCTACGTTGTCGGTACCTTCATAACCGATGATGTTGATTTTCTCAGGGCTACCGAGGAACCAGCAAATGAGTACCAAAGCCACGAACCCGACTACTACAATCGAGGTGCGGACAGCCTTGCGTTTGTCATATTTGCAGTTCTTTACAAACTCGGTGATAACAACACCGAGAGTAACCAAAATTACAATACCCAAGAGAATATAACTCCACACAAGGAACAGATCGGTGAATCGAGGTATATCGAGAAAATCTCCCGCTACCTCCAATGAACCGTCGGAGCCGCCAGCGAAGAACATTATCGTAGCGACAATGCCCAACAGCATCAGCACCCAAAGGGTAATTTTCGGTAATAATTTATAGTTTTTCATATTGCTCAAATTACTAAAGTGTTAGTTTGTAACTAATAGGGAACGCTACAAACGGATTACTTATTATTCTGAGCAGCGTCGTATTCTACTACGAGGTCAAGCAGGCTGATAGAACTGTCTTCCATCTCGTTTACAAGACCCTCGATGAGGCTGAGGATATAGTTGTAGAACAACTGAAGAACAATAGCGATGATCAAACCGAGGAGGGTGGTCAACAGAGCGACCTTGATACCACCGGCAACGACTGTAGCCGAAATATCACCTACCTGCTGGATCTTATCAAATGCCTCAATCATACCGATGATAGTTCCCAAGAATCCCAACGACGGAGCGATAGAGATGAAGAGCGAAATCCAAGAGAGGTTTTTCTCGAGCAAACCGAGTTGAACGCCTCCGTAAGAAGAAACGGTCTTCTCTACCACGTCAATACCCTCATCGTAACGGCTCAGACCTTGGTAGAAAATGCTTGCTACAGGACCGCGGGTGTTGCGGCAAACATCAAGAGCAGCCTCGATACCACCGTTTTTGAGAGCCTCCTCAATCTTAGCGAGCAGAACTTTAGTATTGGTTTTTGAGAGCGACAGATAGATGATACGCTCGATGCAGAGTGCCAAACCGAATACCAAGCAGAGAAGAGTAGCAGCCATAAAGCCGGCACCACCTTCAATAAATTTGGTCTTCAATGTTTTGTGGAGCGCAACGATACCGTTTTCGCTTTTTTCAGCAACGGGAGCAGCCTCTTCTACAGAGGAGGTATCAACTGCCTGTTTTTCAACTTGTTCAGTTGTTGCCTCTGCCTGAGCGGCAACAGTGTCCTCTTGTGCCATAACAGCAGCGCTACCAAAAGTCAGCATTGCCAGCACTGTAAGGGTCGCAAATACTTTTTTCATGAGAGTAATAGTTTATTTTATTTATTATGTTTTTCTTAATGTGCAAAGCAGTACATAAATAATGCCACTTTGCCAAAATCTTTGCGGAGAGATGGGGATTTCTCCGCAATCCCCACCGTTTGCCATAGGCATCCGGTGCAAATCTTTTGTTATCACGTAACGCTTGTGCAAGCACCGACGATACGTTCTACCAAAATCTTTGCGGAGAGACGGGGATTCGAACCCCGGAAACCCTTTTGGAGTTTACACGCTTTCCAGGCGTGCCTCTTCAACCACTCGAGCATCTCTCCTTATTATCGGAACGAACCGGCAGCCTTAAATTATTGCCTCCCCCTTCCCTTTATCCGGCTGATTAATTTTTCAATGACGTAAGGCATACAGCACAAAGACGCTGCAAAATTACAAAAAATATTTGATACTACAATATAGGAAACGCATTTTTTTGTATTTTTCCCGCTTTTTGTCGTTCTGCGGCAACTCTTATAATTCAAAAAGTGCTTTTGCATTGGCGGTGGTAATGCGGTCGATGTCGGCGGGCGACACCTTATATATATCCGCCAGCCGTTCTGCAACAAACCGCATCCAGCGGCTCTCGTTGCGTTCCCCGCGGTGCGGCACGGGTGCCATATAGGGGGCGTCGGTCTCCAGCAGCAACCGCTCAAGCGGGGCTACCGACAGGTGCTCGGCTAATTTGCAGTTCTTAAACGTCAGCACACCGCCGATACCGAGGTAATACCCCATACCCAATATCTGTTTCGCCACCTCCCTACTGCCGCTGAAGCAATGAAACACCCCACGCACATCGGGGTACTCCCGCAGGATAGAGAGTGTATCCTCGGTGGCATCACGGCTGTGAATCATTACCGGCAAATGCAGTTCCTGCGCCCATTGCATTTGCGTGCGCAGGACAATGTGCTGCTGCTCTTTGTAGGTGGTGTCCCAATGGTAATCCAGTCCGATTTCCCCGATGGCTATATAACGGCGGTGCGGGTGAAAAAGTTCGCTCTGTATCTGCTCCGACTGTGCCTGCCAATCCTCACCTATATTCTCGGGGTGCAGCCCCAAAGCGGGGTAAAGGTAGTCGGGATACGCGTCTGCCAACCGCCCGATACTCGCTATCGAAGAGGCATCCACACCCGGCACGAGCATACACTCCACGCCTCCGGCCTTCTGTTCGGCAAGAAAAGCGTCAATATTCTCCGCATACTGCGGGTCGTCTATATGGCAATGGGTATCAATCATATCTGTTCGCTTGCGCTCACGTATCGGCAATGTAATCAACGATTAATTAACGGCAATTAACGGAGGCTTTTTAATGTCTCTAACGGGTATTGATGGAGGAGTACCGCGGGCGGGGCACCCGCGTCCCCGATAACGGAAATAATCAGTCCCGCCGAAACAGGATGGACGAATCCCCGTAACTGAGAAAACGGAAATCGTGGGAGAGGGCGTATTCGTATATCGTGTGCCAGTCGCCGCCCACGAATGCGCTCACCAGCAGTAGAAGCGTTGATTTGGGCTGGTGGAAATTGGTAATCAACTGATTGACTATATGGAACGTGTAGCCGGGTTCAATCATTATCTGTGTCTCGGCATGCAGCGTGTCCTGTCCCGTAGCGTCCAAATAGTCCAATATACCTTGCAACGCCTCCACCGTGGAATAGGCGTAATGCTCCGTATAGGGTACAAACTGCCCTACATGCAATTCGTAATTTGTAATTTGTAATTTGTAATTATCAAGGAGCATACAGCCGATAAAGTACAGGCTTTCGAGGGTACGCATACTGGTGGTGCCTACGGCAACAATATGTCCTATGTTCGCCTGAATATCAGCAATCGACTGCCGCGGTACGGCTATTATCTCGGTATGCATCGTATGCTCGTTGGCGTCCTCGGTCTTCACGGGTTGGAATGTACCCGCCCCCACATGGAGCGTAACCTCCGTGGTTTTGATTCCGCGTCGGCGCAGATCGTCCAATACGGCATTGGTAAAGTGCAAACCTGCCGTAGGAGCCGCCACCGAGCCCTTGATGCGCGAATAAACGGTCTGGTAGGTGGTCTTGTCGCTCTCTTCGGTTTTGCGGTTGAGATACGGCGGAATGGGCAGTTCGCCCACAGCGTCCAAAATCTCTGCAAACGAGACATCTGCGGCGTTCCAACTGAAATGCACCGCAAACGTGTTGCCCGTCTGTGTGCCTTTGGTGGCACGCAGCGTGATGGTCGCGCCCGTTTTGGGTAGCACCACCTGCATTTCCACGTACTCGTCGCGGAATTTCTTGGCATTGCCAATCATACATTTCCACGTACAACCTTCGGTGCTGCCGAGCGACAACTGGTAGTCGTGCGGGGCAATCGGTTCGAGGCAAAACACCTCGATACGTGCGCCGCTTGCTTTATGGAACACGAGGCGTGCCTGTATCACGCGCGTATTATTATATACGAGTAGCGACCCCGCAGGGATATAGTCGCCTACGTGGTAAAACACATCTTCCGACACCTGCCCGTCTTTGTAAACCAGCAGTTTCGAGTGGTCGCGTTCCGCCAGCGGATATTTGGCGATACGTTCGTCGGGTAGGGGGTAGTTATAGTCTGCTATCAGTATGGGATTCATTTTTTCTCGGTCGTTTGTAGTTGCTCTTTGGCTTAAAATCGCGCTTCTCTCCGCGTGATGCAAAATCCTTTTTCTCCCGCGGTTTGAACCCGCGCTTGTCGTCCTCTTTGCGCGGACGGAAATCACGCTTTTTATCACCAAAGCGTTTCGTTCTTTGTTCTTTGTCCTTTGTTCTTTGTTCTGACCGCGCGTGCGTCTTTTTCCAGTCCTTATGCTCGCCTTGGAACAACTCGTATTTGTTGAACAGGCAGTCCAACTCGCCGTTGAGCAGGTGCATCTTTTCGGCGGGTTTCAGCCCGATACACTTCATAGCCTCCTCGTTGGACGAAATAATCCATGCCGTGGCACCCGTGAACCGGAATTTCAGTGCTTTACCCATATCCTCGTACAGGCGCAGCACATCTTTGTCTTGCGCCAGACGCTCTCCGTACGGCGGGTTCATCATTACGAAAGCCCCCTCTGTTTTCGGCGCATCTTCCACACCCGCAAAGCGTATCTCCTCCATGCGGATCTGCTTCACATCGATAAAACGCTGCATTCCCGCACTCTTGATGTTCTTCTGCGCCACCTGTACGGCATAGAAACTCGCGTCCGAACCGTAGATATGGTGGGTAAACTCCCGCTCGCGGGAGTCGTCGTTATAGACCATTTCGAATAGGTCTTTGTCAAAATCAAGCCATTTCTCGAATCCGAACCCCTTGCGGAAGACGCCGGGTGCAATGTTCTGCGCAATCAACGCCGCCTCTATCAGTAGCGTACCCGAACCGCACATCGGGTCGAAGAAGTTCGCCTGCCCGTGCCAACCTGCCAGCAGGAGCATGCCTGCCGCCAGTGCCTCGTTGATAGGGGCTTCGGTGTTGGCTGTGCGGTAGCCGCGTTTGTGCAGGCTCTCGCCCGAACTGTCCAACGAGATAGTAACCGTCTCGGCGGCAATATGTACGTTCAGGCTCAGGTCGGGGTCGGTCAGTTTCACATTCGGGCGCTTCTGCTCGCGCTCCGTCCACCAGTCGGCTATTGCGTCTTTGACGCGGTAGGTAACATATTTCGAGTGGCGGAATGTCTCCGAATAGACGGTGGCGTCAATCGAGAAACCCGTCTGCACCGTCATATATTGTGCCCAGTCAATCTCCTTGGCGTGGGCATAGACCTCATCGGCGTCTTTGGCGCGGAATGTGGCAATCGGCACCAGTACGCGCGAGGCGGTACGCAGGCAGAAATTGGCGCTGTAGAGCATCTCTTTGTTGCCCGTAAACGATACGGCACGGCGTTCTTTCTGTACGTTGTTCGCCCCGAGTTCGGTCAGTTCTTGTGCCAGGACATCTTCAAGCCCTTTGAAGGTCTTGGCAACCATCTGAAATTCTTCGTTGTTGTTCATATCTGCAAAATATCTTGCAAAGGTACTGCTTTTTTCTGATAGTAGCAATATCCGCTCTTATTTTGCAGTAGGGCAGACAGCCGCTTTCTTTGTTTTTATCACTCTATTTATCGGTTTGGTTTAGTATCGGGTAAATACTGCGATAAGGGTATTATAAGAGTATTATAAGAGTTGCTGAATGAACCGATTATCTACCGTGTATCTACCGTATATCTACCGTGTATCTACCGTAAAAATACCGTAGTGGTCGGCGTGAGGACAGCGTGAGGACAGCGTGAGGGTTGAGACTTCCCGCTGTCCTCTGATTGTGGAGTGCTGATTTTTCTTCGCTTTCAAAGAGGGGCTCTGCAGCCCCTATAAAGTGTGTAGTATGTGCAAAGTTTTGCGTTTTGTCAATTTTTACACAACAAAAGACAATAAATAACACTCTCCATTCAATAAAAAGCCGTACTTTTGCACCGTCCTAAAAAGGACAGGCGTTTTTCGCCAATGATTGGTTATGGCTAATTCAATTAAACTCAATTTATTTACTTAATAATTAAAACAAAATTATCATGAAAAAAATCAAACTTTTTACCCTCGCCCTCGCCGCCCTCTTTGCAGGGAATGCAGTGGCGGAGGAAGTTACTACGGGAAAGTATTCGGTGCGTACTGTCAATGGAGCAGAAAGTGTATGGGCGTATGATTTTAAGCCTACTTCGGATATAAATATCCCTTCGGGTGTGGAGAATGGGGCTTATTATAGTAATACGAAAGGTGGAAATCAGAAGGTTAGCAAAAATGGGTATTTATCAAATAAAGGAGAGAGTGTGATAGGCTTCGAGGTTCCCTCTGCAACCGCTGAAGGTACGATCTCAATGACTGTCGGAGGCTCTTCTGACGGACGTTATTATCAACTCGTTGTCAATGGAGTAGCAGGTGGCGTTAATCAACGTCTTTGGTCAAAAGCCGGTGATGATTTAGAGAAAAAAGGTCCTCAATCCTACACATTTACCTCTGCTGACATATCTACTATTGATGGTAAATACTATCTGACGTTTAAGGATAACGCTACAGAGATGAAGCCTGCAACGTTTAAGATTGTTCTTTCAAATGATTATTATGAGAATTTGGCTACTGACAATGCAACTCTTAAATCCATTACAGTTGACGGCAAGGCATTGGAGGGTTTTGACCCTGCAACGGAAACTTATAATGTAGAGTTGCCTTTTGGTACAACGGCAGTGCCTGTTGTTGAGGCGGTTGCTACATCGAAAAATGCCAATGCTGTTGTTACGCCCGCTGCTGCTATCCCCGGTGCAACCACGATTGTTGTAACCGCTGAGGATGGTACTACGATTAAGACTTACACTATTAACTTTACCGCTGCGCAAACCGCTTCGAGCGAGAAAGAGTTGCTGAATGTAACTATCGACGGTAAGGCTGTGGCTATCAGTGAGAACGCAGGTAGTCTGTTGGTCTCCAAAAACGCAGACTTGACGGCTTTGGTGGTTAATTTCGAGGTGTCGGAGAGCGCAACGGCAAGCATTGAGTCGGGTAGCACACAAGACTTTACCAATCCTCTTTCTATTGTAGTTACTGCACAAGATAAATCAACTGCCACCTATACTCTGACGGTTACCAAAGCCGAGAAAGATGTACTCTATCTTACCACCGCAAGCGTTGAGGGAGACAAAATGTATGGTGTGGTTGCTGCCAAAGGTTTCTATATCGAAGTACGTGGTGAGAAAAACGACAACACCGATTTCAGCGGATACGATTTGGTGATTTTGCACGAGTCTTTGAGTGGCAGAGATGCAGCAGACGGTGAATTGAATGAGTTGGCTACTGCTAATGTACCTGTTTTGAATACCAAGTCATATTTCTATCCCGAAGGACGTTGGGGCTGGGGTGCATGCTCGAATGGTAACGACCAACAGGGGGTCAAAGTGAATACAGCAAAGTACACCAACATTGCTTCGCACCCGCTGTTTGCCGGATTGAATGATAGTATTACTATCTACTCTACCGCAAAGGATAAAAATATCCAACCTGTAACATCCTTTGCAGAAGGAAAGGAAGGGTATGTATTGGCAAATGTAGCCGGTGGTGCGGCTATTCACGAACTGCCTGCTGCTGCACGAGTAGGTGCTGAGGGAACAGCAAAATATCTGTTGATCAGTTTGCTTAATGGTCAGTATGCAGATTTGACCGCAGAAGCAGAAACTTTGTTGGGCAATGCTGTGGATTACCTGTTGAGTGCAGAGGCTTGGGTTCCACAGTCAGGTCCTCAAACCGCTCTTGACAACGCAGTTGTAGCCGAGAAAGCGCAGAAGATGATTGTCAACGGTCAGTTGGTAATTGTAAAAGACGGCGTAATGTACAACGCACAGGGCGCAACAATTAACAAGTAATAATTAACAAGTAATATACACCGTGAGGTGTAATGCAACAGGTCTCCCGCTTGAAAGTTTCAGGCGGGAGATTTTTTTCTTGTACCTAATATGTATTGCTAATTTTTGGTAATTTCTATCTAAAAAAGTTTGTATTTGAGTGGCAAAACAGATTATATGGTTAATTATACGGATAATTATATGTTCCCTGTTTTACCCTAACGCAGTGCAAATGAGAGATTAACGACGAATTAATGCCTATTAACGGTCAATTATTAAACACCGTCGGGCTTGTATAATCCGAAAAAAAACAGTACCTTTGCACTCGATTTCTGATACTGCTCCGGCAACGGAGTATTAACGTTACTAATCATTCATGAGTCTGTTAGGTACTATTCGTGTTCCCGCCTTGGTGGATATGCATGTGCATTTCCGAGAGCCGGGCTACCCCCAGAAAGAGACCATCCGTAGTGGCAGCAATGCCGCTATGTGCGCCGGCTACTCCGATGTCTTCACGATGCCTAACCTGAATCCTGCTCCTGACTGCATAGAAAATCTGCAAATACAACAAGGGATTATTGCCCGCGACAGCCTTATCGGCGTGCACCCCTATGCCACAATCACCCTCGGCCGTAAAGGCGAGGGTGAACTCGTTAATATAGAACAACTCGCCCCGTTGGTGGCGGGCTTCTCCGATGACGGGTGCGGCGTACAGAGCGAGCCGCTGATGCGTGAGGCCATGGAGCGTTGCGCAAGGGTGGGGAGTATGATTGTGGAGCATTGTGAGGTGAACAGCCTCTTGCACAACGGATATATCCACGCCGGGGCATACGCACGTGCGCACGGGCATCGGGGTATCTGCTCCGAGAGCGAGTGGCGCGAGGTGGAGCGGAATATCCGCCTGAGTGAGGAGACAGGGTGTCGCCTGCATATATGCCATATCTCCACCAAAGAGAGTGTGCAACTCGTTCGTGAGGCGAAAGCCCGCGGGGCGAGAGTAACCTGTGAGACGGCACCGCACTACCTGCTACTGAATGAGCGTTGTATGGGTGAGGACGGGTGCTGGAAGATGAACCCGCCGTTGCGGGGCGTGGACGACCAGATGGCATTGCTGGCAGGCATACAGGACGGCACGATAGATGTGATTGCCACCGACCATGCGCCGCATACAGCCGAGGAGAAAAGCCGCGGTTTGGAGCATAGTGCGTTTGGTATTGTGGGGATAGAATGCGCTTTTCCGTTGATGTACACCTATCTGGTGCGCACGGGCTTTATTACGTTGGAGCGGCTGGTGGAACTGATGTCCACCCGCGCACGGGAGATAACGGGTTTGCCGCAAGGCACCTCGTGGGCAACGTTTGAGGTGGAGACACCCTACGAGATAGACCCCGACAAGTTCCTGTCCAAAGGACACTCCACACCCTTTGCGGGCTGGACGGTGTACGGGCGCTGCGTGGAGACCGTGTATAACGGAGAAGTGGTGTATTCAATTATGAATTAAGAATTAAGAATTTATGCAAACTGCTGTATTTGTCCTTTTGTCCAATGAACAGATTGCGAGCCGCGTGTATAAGATGCGGCTGCGCGGGGCGACTGACGGTATTCGGGCGGGGCAGTTTGTGGACATAGCCGTACCCGGGCAGTATTTGCGCCGACCGATTTCGGTGTGTGATGTGGAGGGTGATGTGCTGACCCTTATATATAAGGTGGTGGGGGACGGTACTCGCACAATGTCGCAGTTGCAACCGGGTGCCACGCTGAATATACTCACTTGTCTTGGCAATGGCTACAATCTTGACAAAGCAGGAGAACACCCGCTGTTGGTAGGGGGTGGAGTAGGTGTGCCGCCGCTCTATTACTTGGCAAAACAACTGCGGGCAAAGGGCAAGCAAGTGCGGGTGATACTGGGCTTCAATACCCGTGAGGAAGTGTTCTTCGAAGACGAGTTCCGCCGCTTGGGCTGCGAGGTAAAGGTTACCACGGCAGACGGCTCTTACGGTATAAAAGGATTTGTGACCAATGCCCTCCCCTCTGAAGGGGAGCCGGAGGGGTCTTGTTATTACTACGCCTGCGGACCACTGCCTATGCTCCGTGCGCTGATACAGGCGGCGGGAACGACCGGCGAGGTGAGTATGGAGGAGCGAATGGGCTGCGGTTTCGGGATATGCGTGGGGTGCACCATAAAGACCAAGAACGGATACAAGCGTGTCTGCAAAGAAGGACCGGTGTTCGAGGCGTGGGAGATAATGACTCCCCCGCCCCCCTCAGAGAGGGGGACTATAGATAGGAACTAAAGCATAAAATGTGTAATGAGTAGCCGACTGAACATATCGCTTTCGGGGGTGGAGATGAAGAACCCTGTTATACCGGCATCGGGTACGTGCGGTTTCGGGCAGGAGTTGGCAGAGTGCTACGATCTGAACATACTCGGGGCTATCTCCTGCAAGGGAACCACCCGCGAGGCACGCTACGGCAATCCGCTGCCGCGTATTGCCGAGTGCGGCAACTACGGTATGATTAACGCCGTAGGGTTGCAGAACCCGGGTGTGGACGAGGTGATAGCGCACGAGTTGCCTGCGCTGCGAAAGATATACAGCGGTCCGGTTATAGCGAACATCAGCGGTTTTTCGGTTGACGACTACGCCTACACGTGCGAGCGCATAGACAAGGAGACCGATGCGGCTATCTTGGAGGTGAACATCAGTTGCCCCAACGTGCACAACGGCGGTATGGCGTTTGGTACGAGTGCAGAGGCCGCGGCGGAGGTTACACGCACCGTAAAAGCCGTTACGAGAAAGCCCGTATATATGAAACTCAGTCCGAATGTAACGGACATCGTTTCGATAGCGCGGGCGTGCGAAGAAGCGGGGGCGGACGGGCTGTGCCTTATCAATACGATGCTGGGAATGCGCATAGACATCCGCCGTCGCCGCCCCGTACTGGCGACCCGCTACGGCGGGTATTCGGGAAACGGTATCTTCCCCGTGGCACTGCGAATGGTGAACCAAGTGGCACAGGCGTGCCGGGTACCGGTTATCGGTTGCGGCGGTGTGAGCAGGGCGGAAGACGTGATAGAGATGATGATGGCAGGTGCTGCGGCGGTAGAGATCGGGGCTGCCAATCTGGTCAACCCGACGGTGTGCAAAGAGATTATCGAGGAGTTGCCGAGACTGATGGACGAACTGGAGATAGAACGGTTAGAGGAGATTGTGGGAATAGCGAATAACTAGAAAACCTAGAATATCTAGAATATCTAGAGTATCTAGAACATCTAGAAGCAAACAGAATTATGAAAAGAGATGTAATCATAGCGTGTGATTTTGCGAGTGCGGAGGCGACGTATGCTTTTCTGGACAAGTTCACGGAGGAGAAGCCGTTTGTAAAAATCGGTATGGAACTCTACTACGCCGAGGGACCGGCTATCGTACGCGAACTGAAAGCACGCGGGCATAAGATATTCCTCGACCTCAAACTGCACGACATACCCAACACCGTGAAGAAAGCAATGGCAGTGCTCTCGCGTTTGGACGTGGATATGGTGAACCTGCATGCCGCTGGGACGAAAGAGATGATGCGTGCCGCATTGGAGGGCTTGACCCGCGAAGACGGCACCCGTCCTGTCCTGCTGGCGGTAACGCAACTGACCTCCACGAGCGAGGAGCGTATGCACGAGGACTTGCTTATACCGGGCAAGATAGGCGACGTGGTGGTGCATTACGCACAGTGTGCCAAAGAGGCAGGGCTGGACGGCGTGGTCTGCTCGCCGCTTGAGGCAGGAATGGTGAAAGCCGCTTGCGGACAGGATTTTCTGACCGTAACGCCGGGTATCCGCTTTGCCGACGGACAGACGGGCGACCAAGTGCGTATCACGACGCCCGCACGTGCCAAAGAGATTGGCAGCGACTATATCGTGGTAGGGCGGCCCATCACGGCGGCGGAAGACCCCGTAGCAGAATACCGCCGGGCAACGGCGGAATTCTGCTAATTATGAATGAAGAATTATGAATTATGAATTATATGAATTTGAGTGAACAAATAGCCAAAGATTTGCTGAAGATACGGGCGGTGTTCTTGCGTCCCGAAGAGCCGTTTACGTGGGCAAGCGGCATCAAGAGCCCTGTCTATTGCGACAACCGTCTGACCCTCTCCGACTGCGCGGTGCGCGAGGACGTGGAGAACGGACTGGCGGAGACGATACGCACCTACTACCCCGAGGCGGAGGTGCTGATGGGTACCTCGACAGCGGGTATTGCGCATGCGGCTATCTCGGCTACCAAACTCAACCTCCCGATGGGCTATGTGCGCTCGGGCGCAAAGGACCACGGACGCCAGAACCAAATCGAAGGCCGTCTCGACAAAGGGCAGAAAGTGGTGGTGGTGGAAGACCTGATTTCTACTGCTGGCAGTTGCATCGAGGTGGTGAACGTGCTGCGCGAGGCGGGTGCGGAAGTGCTTGGCGTGGTGTCTATCTTCACCTATGGTATGCAGAAAGGGCTTGACCGACTGGCAGAGGCACACGTGGATAACCACAGTCTCTCTTGTCTCGATACGCTGGTGGAAGTGGCAGCCCAAGAGGGCTACATTAAAGACGAGGACAAAGCCCGCCTGATTCAATTCCGCAACAACCCGAGCGACGAGAGTTGGATGAAGCGGTAATCCCCGTGTCCTTGTCGGATCAATTACGGCAACGAGACGGCAACGACAGCGGACTTTATCGAGACTTTACCCTGTTTTTAACGAACAAACAAACCCCATATATGCGTCATCTTTTAGACCCGACCGATTTGACCACAGCGGAGATTGAGAATATCATCAATCGTGCGTTGGACATTATCGCCAACCCCGCCCAGTACGCTGACGCTTGCCGCGGCAAGAAGTTGGCAACGCTTTTCTATGAGCCGAGTACCCGTACCCGACTGAGTTTTACAGCCGCTATGATGGAACTCGGCGGCAATGTGCTGGGTTTCTCCGACGCCAAGTCGAGTTCGGTGAGCAAAGGCGAGACGGTAGCCGATACGGTGCGTGTTATCTCGTCGTTTGCCGACATCATCGCCATGCGCCACTACAAAGAGGGGGCTCCGCGTGTGGCGAGCGAGTACAGCCGTATCCCCGTCATCAATGCGGGCGACGGCGGACACAGCCACCCCACGCAGACGATGACCGACCTGCTGACCATACGCCGCGAACTCGGACGTTTCGACCACCTGACCATAGGTCTTTGCGGCGACCTGAAATACGGACGCACCGTCCATTCGCTCATCAAGGCAATGCGCCGCTACGAGGGTACGCATTTTGTACTGATTTCGCCCGCCGAACTGCGCCTGCCCGACTATATGAAGCAGGAACTTGGCGACAATTACACCGAAGTGCAGACCCTGGAGGAGGCGATGCCGATGGTGGACGTACTCTATATGACGCGCGTACAGCAGGAGCGTTTTGCCGATCAGGACGAGTATGAGCGGCTCAAAGATGCCTTTATCCTCGATACGGAGAAGATGGCATTGGCGAAACCGGATATGATTGTACTGCACCCGCTGCCCCGTGTGAACGAGATAACGGTGGACGTGGACAACGACCCGCGTGCCGCTTATTTCCGCCAGGTGGAGAACGGCAAGTATGTGCGTATGGCATTGATTTACACGCTGCTGCAATGGAAAAACGAACAGCAGATGCAGCCTGAGACGCACCTGACGGACACGCTCTGCCACAACGACCGCTGTATCGTAACCACCGAACCCGTGCCGCACAAAGTGTATGTGGACAGCGAAGGCAACACAAGGTGTTTCTATTGCGACCACCTGATTTAAGAAAACTAGAAAAACTAGAATACCTAGAAAATCTAGAAAATCTAGAAAATCTAGGGAATCTAGAGTATCTAGAAAATATAACCCCATAAACTCACAACAATATGTCTCAACTGACCGAACGTGTACAGATGGAGGGATTGACCTTCGATGATGTACTGCTTATCCCCGCTTACTCGGAGGTGCTGCCTCGCGAGGTGTCCCTGCAAGGGCAATTCTCCCGTCATATAACGCTGAATATCCCCGTGGTGTCGGCGGCGATGGATACCGTAACCGAAGCCCCGATGGCGATTGCGGTAGCCCGAGAAGGCGGTATAGGCGTGATACACAAGAATATGTCGATTGCGCAGCAGGCGGCTCAGGTGCGCCGTGTGAAGCGTGCGGAGAACGGACTGATTGCCGACCCCATCACCATCACGGCGGAACGCACCGTGGGCGATGCGTTGCAGATGATGGCGGAGAACCATATCGGCGGCATTCCCGTGGTGGACGCGGAGAACAATCTCGTCGGTATCGTTACAAACCGCGACCTGCGTTTTGAGACACACATGGATCGTGCTATCCGCGAGGTGATGACCAGCGAGAACCTGATCACCATACAATCGACCGACCACGATGTGATCATGGAGGCGTTTGAGACGCACAAGGTGGAGAAACTGCCCGTCGTAACCCCCGATGGGAAACTGCGCGGGTTGGTAACCTATCGCGATATCACCAAACTGAAAGATTATCCGAATGCGTGCAAGGACGAGTTGGGACGCCTGCGCTGTGCGGCGGGGGTAGGTATCACGCCCGATTTTATGGACAGGGTGAACGCCCTGGTGGCGGAGAGCGTGGATGCCGTGGTACTCGATTCGGCGCACGGACACAGTAAGAACATCGTGAATGCGCTGCGCACGATTAAAACCAAGTACCCGGATTTGGACGTGGTGGTGGGCAATATCGCCACGGCTGAGGCTGCCAAATACTTGGTGGAAAACGGGGCGGACGGCGTGAAAGTGGGTATCGGTCCCGGTTCTATCTGCACGACGCGTATCATTGCGGGGGTGGGCGTGCCGCAACTGACGGCTATCTTCGAGGTGGCGGAAGTGCTGCGCGGCACGGGTGTGCCGATGATTGCCGACGGCGGTTTGCGCTACTCGGGCGATGTGGTCAAGGCACTGGCTGCGGGCGGCAACTGCGTGATGTGCGGGTCGATGTTCGCCGGTACGGACGAGGCACCCGGAGAGACGATCATCTACAACGGACGTAAGTTCAAGACCTACCGCGGTATGGGTTCGATAGACGCGATGAAAGCCGGTTCGGCTGACCGTTATTTCCAGAGCGGGGAAAACAATATATCCAAACTGGTGCCGGAAGGTATCGTGGGACGCGTGCCGTACAAAGGGACGGTGTCGGAGACTATTTACCAACTGCTCGGCGGTTTGCGCTCGGGTATGGGCTATGTAGGTGCGCACAATCTGGCGGAACTGCAGACGGCGAAGTTCGTGAAGATTACCGCTGCCGGTATGAGCGAGAGCCATCCGCACGATATTACGATTACCTCGGAAGCACCAAACTACAGCACAAAATAATATGCAGAAGATAATTATATTGGATTTTGGCAGTCAGACCACGCAGTTGATTGGGCGGCGGGTACGCGAACTGGATACATTCTGCGAGATACTGCCTTACAACAAATATCCCGAGGACGACTCCGATGTGATAGGCGTTATCCTTTCGGGGTCGCCGCTGAGCGTGTATGCCGAGGACGCTTTCCACGTGGATTTGTCGCATATCCGCGGACGGCTGCCGATACTGGGTATCTGCTACGGCGCACAGTATATGAGCCATATCTACGGCGGCAAGGTGGAGAGTGCCGGTACGCGTGAGTACGGGCGGCAGAACCTGACCTATATCAATACGAATTGCCCGATATTCAAGGGTTTTGAAGACGGGTCGCAAGTATGGATGTCGCATGGCGACAGTATCACCCGTTTGCCCGAAGGGGCGGAGGTAGTGGCGTCCACCGAGACGGTACGCAATGCGGCATACTATATTGCCGCACCCGAAGGCAATGCGAAGGCTCCGATTTTCGGTACTCAGTTCCACCCCGAGGTGGCACACACGTTGCAAGGCACGTTGCTGCTACGCAACTTTGTGGTGGACGTATGCGGCAGCAAGCAGGAATGGAGTGCGGATGCCTTTGTAGAGAGTACGGTGCAGGAACTCAGGACACAGATTGGCACTGACCGTGTGATACTCGGTTTGTCGGGCGGTGTGGATTCATCGGTGGTGGCGGTGCTGCTCAACAAAGCGATTGGCGACCAACTGACCTGTATCTTTGTGGACCATGGTATGCTCCGCAAGAACGAGTTTCAGGACGTCATGCGCGACTACGAGTGTCTCGGGCTCAATGTAATAGGTGTGGACGCGAGCGAGAAATTCCTCACGGACCTGGCGGGCGTGAAGGAGCCCGAGCGCAAACGCAAGATTATCGGTCGCGACTTTGTGGAGGTATTCAATGAGGAAGCCCGCAAGATACAGGATGCCAAATGGCTGGCGCAGGGTACTATCTATCCCGACCGTATCGAGAGCCTGAATATCACGGGCAAGGTCATCAAGAGCCACCATAACGTGGGCGGACTGCCCGAAGAGATGCACCTGCAACTCTGCGAACCGCTGAAATGGCTGTTCAAAGACGAGGTGCGCCGCGTGGGGCGGTCAATGGGTATGCCCGAACACCTGATTACCCGCCATCCGTTCCCCGGACCGGGACTGGCTGTGCGTATTCTGGGCGACATCACGCGCGAGAAGATACGTACCCTGCAAGACGCGGACGACATTTTTATCCGCAACCTGCGTGAGGCGGGGCTGTATGACGAGATATGGCAGGCGGGGGCAATCCTGCTGAGCGAGGTAAGGAGCGTGGGTGTGATGGGCGACGAACGCACGTATGAGAACCCCGTGGCATTGCGTGCTGTAACCTCGTCGGACGCGATGACTGCCGACTGGGCACATATCCCCTACGAGGTGCTGGCAAAGGTGAGCAACGAGATTATCAACAAGGTGCAGGGCGTGAACCGCGTCTGCTACGACATCTCCTCCAAACCGCCCGCAACGATTGAATGGGAGTAGAGTTAATTATGAATTATGAATGAAGAATTATGAATGAGATGGGGAGTTGGACGTATCAACTTATGAACCGGTTCAACTACGCATAAACTCATCAACTTCTAAACCAATAAACAATAATGAAAGTAGGAGTAATCATGGGCAGTACGTCGGATTTGGACGTGATGATGCCCGCTATCAAGACATTGGAAGAGTTCGGCATCGAGGTGGACAAGCGCGTTATCAGTGCCCACCGTGCTCCGCATGCCCTGATGGAGTGGGCAGAGAGTGCACGCGAGCGGGGACTGAGCGTAATCATTGCGGGTGCAGGTGGTGCAGCGCATTTGGCAGGCGTGATTGCCGGTCTGACCACGTTGCCCGTTATCGGCGTACCCGTGCGTTCGAAGACCCTTGACGGCTTGGACAGTTTGCTCAGTATGGTGCAGATGCCGAGCGGTATCCCTGTGGCGTGCGTAGCGATTGACGGGGCGAAGAATGCGGCGTTGCTGGCGGTGCAGATACTGGCGTTGAACGACGCACCACTGCTTGCGCAATTGGAGGATTTCCGCCGCAAGCAGACCGAGAAAGTGCTGAGTGCAACCATCTGACGGATGTTCCATATTTTCAATCGCGTCAAACGTAAACCGTTCAGCAAGGGATAAGCAAGGGATAAGCAACCTATAACGATCCCATAACAAACGGACGGGCAGGAATAATGTTCCAAATGGCGCATATTCGCCCCAATGAAAAAAGATAAAACCCACAATATGGCAAATTATCGCATATATGTAGAGAAGCGCGATGCGTTTCGTGTAGAGGCAGAGAGCCTGCGTCAGGAGTTGAACGAGAACTTGCAACTCCATATCGCACAACTGCGCTACCTGAATATCTATGACCTCTTCGGTTTCACTCCCGACCTCTTGGAGAAGAGCCGCTACAGCGTCTTCGGCGAGGTGGTAACGGACGTGGTGTCCGACGCGTGCGACCTCACGGGCAAACGCTATCTGGCGGTGGAGTATATCCCCGGTCAGTTCGACCAGCGTGCTTCGTCGGCGGTGGATTGTGTGCACCTGATTGACCCGCAGGCGGACATCGAGATACGCAGCGCACGCCTGCTCATCTTCGACGACACCGTGAGCGACGCGGATATGGCGCGTATCCGCCACTACTACATCAATGCGGTAGAGTCGCGCGAGAAAGACCTCTCGCAGTTGGAGCAGATACAACACGCGGACGTGAAACCGCTGGCAAAATTAGACGGGTTCCTCGATATGAAAGAGGATGACCTGGCACCGTTCTGCAAGCAATGGGGACTGGCAATGAACGCCGACGACCTGCGCGAGGTGCTGCGTTATTTTACCAAAGAGCAGCGCAATCCGACCGAGACCGAACTGCGTATATTGGACACCTATTGGTCTGACCACTGCCGCCATACCACATTCACGACGGTATTGGAGACTATCAAGATAGACGATTCGTTTGTCCGCAACGAGATAGAGAGCACGCTTGGTATGTTCCACGACATCCGCCGGCAACTCGGGCGCACGGAGAAACCGATCTGCCTGATGGAACTGGCAACCATCGGGGCACGCTACCTGCGCAGCAAAGGGCTGCTGGACGATATGGAGCAGAGCGAGGAGAACAACGCCTGCTCGATCTTTATTGATGTGGACGTGGACGGCAAGACGGAGAAATGGCTGTTGCAGTTCAAGAACGAGACCCACAACCACCCGACGGAGATAGAGCCTTTCGGCGGGGCGAGCACGTGTCTCGGCGGGGCGATACGCGACCCGTTGTCGGGGCGTGCGTACGTCTATCAGGCGATGCGTGTAACAGGTGCGGGCGACATCTACAAACCCGTGTCGGAGACTATGGCGGGCAAACTGCCGCAGCAGATCATCTCCCGCAAGGCGGCGGCAGGCTACTCGTCGTACGGCAACCAGATTGGCTTGGCTACCACCCATGTGCGGGAGATCTATCACCCCTCGTATGTAGCCAAACGCTTGGAGGTGGGTGCTGTGGTAGGTGCGGTGCGTGCAGACGCTGTGCGCCGCGAGTCGCCCATGGCAGGCGATGTGATACTGCTGCTCGGCGGGCGCACGGGGCGCGACGGCATAGGAGGGGCTACCGGCAGCAGCAAAGAGCATACCGAGGCTTCGCTCGAATCGTGCGGCTCGGAGGTGCAGAAAGGTAACGCCCCCGAGGAGCGCAAACTGCAGCGGCTGATGCGCCGCCCGGAGGCTACACGGCTAATCAAGAAAGCGAATGACTTCGGTGCAGGCGGCGTGAGCGTGGCTATCGGCGAGTTGGCGGACGGGCTGGATATCTACCTCGACCGTGTGCCGACCAAGTATGCGGGCTTGAACCCGACCGAACTGGCTATCTCCGAGAGCCAGGAGCGTATGGCGGTGGTGGTGGAAGCCAAAGACCGCGAGGCGATGGAACGCCTCTGCCGGCAGGACAATATAGAGGTTACCTACGTGGCGGACGTAACGGACACGGGACGTATGCGCCAGTTCTACAAGGGCGAGATAGTGGCAGACCTGACGCGCGAGTTCATTGACAGTGCAGGTGCCAAACACTATGCCAATGCCACTATCGGCAAGGTAGAGGAGCGCAATCCGTTCCGCCGCATAGTAGAGGGCAAGACTTTGGCGGAACGGATGGAGAACGCCTTGGCAGACCCCAACGTAACCTCACAGAAAGGATTGATAGAGGAGTTTGACGCCACTATCGGGCGCAGCACGGTGCTGATGCCTTTCGGCGGCAAGTACCAGCAGACCGAGACACAAGTGTCGGTGCAGAAACTGCCGACCGACGGCTATACGAACACCGCTTCGATAATGACTTTCGGTTACAACCCGTTCATCTCGGAGTGGAGTCCGTACCACGGGGCGGCGTATGCCGTGGTAGAGGCTTGCACCAAGGCGGTGGCAGCGGGGGCGGACTACAGCCGTATGCGCTTCTCGTATCAGGAGTATTTTGAGCGTATGACCCACGACTCGCACACATGGGGCAAACCGCTGTCGGCGTTGCTCGGGGCGTTGAAGATGCAGGTGCTGCTCGGACTGCCGTCTATCGGCGGAAAGGACTCGATGTCGGGTACGTTTGAGCATATATCCGTGCCGCCGACGCTCATTGCGTTCGGTATCACCACGATGGGCGCAGACCAAGTCATCTCGCCCGAACTGAAACAGGCAGGACACGCGCTGTACCTCATCAAGCACACCCCCGAGAGCAACTATATGCCGTCGGTGGACTGCCTGAAGAGTAATTGGAAAGCCACCACGGAGGCGATACGCAAGGGTATCATCTGCTCGGCGTATGCCATCGGTTTCGGCGGTGTGGCGGAAGCCGTAGCGAAGATGTCCTTCGGCAACGCACTCGGCGTGGATATTCATATAGACGAGGACACCCTTTTTGACTATCAATACGGCTCAATCCTGGTGGAGACCACCGCTCCGCTGGAGATGGAGAACGCTGTGCTGCTCGGACGTGTAACAGAGGGCGACAGCCTGGTTATCAACGGCGAACCCCTTTCGCGTGCGGCATTGCACGAGGCATGCTGCGCACCTTATACACGTGTTTACCCCGCAGCCGTACCCGCCGAGCACCAAGCCATTATGCCCGCAGGCGCAGGGACTGCGGCAGAGAAAAAAGCACCGCGGGTTTACCCGGGCGAGGCGGTAGAGCATCCGTTGGTTTATATTCCCGTTTTCCCGGGTACGAACTGCGACTACGACAGTGCCAAAGCATGGCGCACGGCGGGTGCGGAAGTGGAGACCACTATCTTCCGCAACCTGACGGGCGCGGACGTGCTGGCATCTATTGACGAGATGGTGAAGCATATCCGCCGCGCACATATACTGATGTTCGCGGGCGGTTTCTCGGCGGGCGACGAACCCGACGGAAGCGGTAAGTTCATTGCATCGGTTATCAACAACCGAAAGGTGGCTGCGGCTATCGAGTCGCTTATCGCCCGCGGCGGACTGATACTGGGTATCTGCAACGGTTTCCAGGCATTAGTCAAGAGCGGACTGCTGCCCTACGGCAAGACGGGCAGCGTAACCACCGGCTCGCCGACGCTCTTCCGCAACGACATCAACCGCCACGTGTCGCAGATGGTAACCACCGTGGTGGCAACAACAGACAGCCCGTGGTTGGGCAATATGCAGATAGGCGATGCGCACACGGTGGCTGTGAGCCACGGCGAGGGCAAGTTCGTGGTGTCGGAGGCATTGGCAGCCGAGTTGTTCCGCAACGGTCAGGTAGCGTTCCGCTATGCCGACCCCGTAACGCTTGCACCGACAATGCAGTCGCCCGCCAACCCAAACGGTTCCTACTACGCCATCGAGGGTATCATCTCGCCCGACGGACAGATACTGGGCAAGATGGCGCACTCGGAGCGGTACGAGGACAATGTATTCAAGAATATCAACGGGCAGAAATGCCAGACGTTGTTCGACAATGCCGTGCGCTATTTCCGAAAGAACTGACAGGTAACTTCACCGTAGTATGAGTAGGTGATTAGTAGGTGATTAGTGGGTGATTAGTGGGTGATTAGTAGGTGATTGTCGGGAGGATAACGAAAGGATAAGATACAAATGTAACAATGTAAACAAGATTCTGCAAGTCCCCCTCTCTGAGAGGGGGCGGGGGAGTCAAAAATTTAACAAAATAATGGCACAACATTATGAAGCAGCAGGCGTGAACCTCGAAGCAGGATACGAGGTGGTAAGCCGCATCAAATCGCACGTGAAATCCACGGCACGCAAAGGCTCTATGGGCGGTATCGGTTCATTCGGCGGAATGTTCGACCTAAGTGCACTCAACATCAAAGAGCCCGTTCTCGTGTCGGGTACCGACGGTGTGGGTACGAAACTGAAACTCGCTTTCGAGTTGGACAAGCACGACACCATAGGTATCGATGCTGTGGCGATGTGCGTCAACGATGTGCTCGCACAGGGTGCCGAACCGCTTATTTTTCTCGACTATGTGGCTATCGGGCATAATATCCCCGCCAAGGTGGAGGCTATCGTAGCGGGAGTGGCAGAGGGCTGCCGCCAAGCGGGGTGCGCTCTGGTAGGCGGTGAGACTGCCGAGATGCCGGGTATGTACGGCAACGGCGAGTACGACATCGCCGGTTACACCACGGGCGTGGTGGAGAAAGCCAAACTCATCGACGGCAGCAAGGTGAAAGCGGGTGATGTGCTGGTCGGTATTCCCTCCACGGGTGTACACTCCAATGGCTTCAGTCTGGTGCGTAAGATTGTGGCAGACGCAGGGCTTGACTTGCGCCGTGTCTATCCGGAGTTGGACACCGAGAAGACGCTCGGCGAGGTATTGCTCACCCCGACGCAGATATACGTAAAACAGGTGCTGGACGTGATACACCAATTGGACGTACACGGCGTGGCACACATCACGGGCGGTGGTTTTGACGAGAATATCCCGCGTATCCTCGGTGAGGGACAGGGTATCCTTATCAATGAGGGCAGTTGGACTATTCTGCCGGTGTTCCGCTGCCTGGAGCAGTGGGGCAATATCCCCCACCGCGAGATGTTCAACATCTTCAATATGGGCATTGGTATGGTGCTGGCTATGGACGGGAGCGATGCGCAAGCGGCTATCGACATTCTTGCCAAGCATGGTCTGCATGCTACCGTTATCGGCAGTATTGTAGAGGGAAAGGGCGTAACCATTCAATAAGAGTGTACAAGTGAAGCGTTTGGCAGTGTTTGCGAGCGGACGGGGCAGTAACTTCGAAGCGATAGTGTCGGCATGCGAGAGCGGTCGGCTGTGTGCCGAAGTGGTGCTGCTGGTCTGCGACCGACCGCAGGCAGAGGTAGTCGCACGTGCAGAGGCACACCACGTGCCGTGCTTTGCATTTAGTCCGAAAGACTATGCCGCCAAAGCCGACTACGAGCGCGAGATAGTGTCGCGTCTGCAGCAGAGTGGGGTGGAACTCATCTGTCTGGCGGGCTATATGCGGCTGCTGTCGGAGGTGTTGCTCAATGCCTACGAGGGGCGTATCATCAATATCCATCCATCGTTGCTGCCCGCTTTTAAGGGCGCACATGCCATTGAGCAAGCGTTGGCGTACGGCGTGAAAGTGTACGGCATAACCGTTCACTATGTGGACGCTTCGATGGACGGCGGGCGGATCATTGCGCAGCAGGCTATCCCCTACGAGGGAAGCGACATCACCGAGTTGGAAACACGGCTTCACACCATAGAACACGAATTATATATTCAAACAATAAACAAACTGATATGAGAGCATTAGTAAGCGTAAGCGACAAGACAGGATTGGTAGAGTTCGTACAGGGCTTGCAGCAGCATGGTTGGGAGATTATCGCCACGGGCGGTACGCAACGGCTGCTGGAGGACGCGGGCATACACACTATCGGTATTTCGGAGGTAACAGGCTTCCCCGAAATATGCGACGGACGTGTCAAGACCCTCCACCCCAAAGTGCATGGTGCGCTGTTGGCACGCCGCGACGAACCTTCCCACTTGCAGGCACTCCGTGAGAACGGTATCGAGTTCATCGATATGGTATGCGTGAACCTCTATCCGTTCCGCGAGACGATTGCAAAAGAGGGTACCACTATGGCTGAGGCTGTCGAGAAAATAGACATAGGCGGTCCGTCAATGCTGCGCTCGGCTGCCAAGAACTGGAACGACGTAACGGTCGTTTGCGACCCCGCGGATTATCAGCGTGTCTTGGCTGAAATCGATGCCACGGGCAATACTACCCGTGAGACCCGTTTGCAGTTGTCTGCCAAAGCCTACACCCACACCGCCGAGTACGATATGTGTATCGCTACCTATATGCGCAAGGCGGCAGGGCTCAACGAGAAACTGTTCCTCGAGTACGACCTCAAGCAGAGTCTGCGCTATGGCGAGAACCCGCACCAGGACGCTAAGTTCTATGCCGCTCTCGAACCCGTGCCTTTCTCGCTGGCTACTGCCAAACAACTCAACGGCAAGGAACTCTCATACAACAACATACAGGACGCCAATGCTGCCCTCAATATCGTGCGCGAGTTTGGCAACACGCCTTTCTGTGTAGGGCTCAAGCACATGAACCCCTGCGGTGCGGCTATCGGCAAAGACGTGGTGGAAGCGTGGACAAAAGCCTACGAGGCGGACAAGGTGTCTATCTTCGGCGGTATCGTGGCTACCAACTGCTGCCTGACCCGCGAGGCGGCGGAACTGATGAAACCTATCTTCCTCGAGATTATTATGGCTCCCAAGTTCTCGGAGGGCGCACTCGAAGTCCTTTGCACCAAGAAAAACCTGCGCCTCCTCGAAGTGAATATGGATGCCGACAACGAGACGCACATGCAGTATGTGTCGGTCAACGGCGGTCTGCTCGCACAGCAGCAGGACACTGCCACCGTTACGCTCACCCGTGATATGTGCGTTACGGAGTCCAAACCGACCGACGAGCAGATGACCGACCTGCAGTTTGCATGGCGTATTGTGAAGCACGTGAAGTCGAATGCCATCGTGGTGGTGAAGAATGGTCGCACCTACGGCGTGGGTGCCGGTCAGATGAACCGTGTCGGTTCGGCGGCTATCGCACTCCGTCAGGCGGAAGAAGCACTACGGGCAGAGGGCAAGGATATCCGCAAAGAGGGACTCGTGATGGGGTCGGACGGTTTCTTCCCCTTCGGCGACAGCGTGGAGAGCGCAGCCGAGTACGGTATTGCGGCTATTGTCCAACCGGGTGGCAGCGTCCGCGACGAGGAAAGCATCACCGCTGCCGACAAACACGGCATACCTATGCTCTTCACCGGAATGCGCCATTTCAAACATTAACCTATTAGTCCCATTAGTCTTATTAGTCCTATTAGCCCAATGAAACAGGTTTTAGTAATCGGCGGTGGTGGTCGTGAGCACGCTATCGTGTATGCGTTGAGTCGCAGTCCGCAGGTGGAGAAGATCTATTGTGCCCCCGGTAATGCGGGTATCGCCGCTTTGGCGGAGTGTGTCGCTTTCAAGGACACCGATGTGGAGGGATTGCTGGCTTTTGCCAAAGACCACCGTATCGACCTCACCGTGGTGGGACCCGAAGCCGCTTTGGCGGCAGGCGTGGTGGACGCTTTCCGTGCTGCGGGACTGCCCGTCTTCGGGCATACCAAGGCGGCAACGCAGATCGAGTCGTCGAAGGAGTTTGCCAAGCAGATTATGACCCGCTACGGTATACCTACTGCGGGGTACCGGTCGTTCTCTGACTATGAGGAAGCGCGTGCGTATATAGCCAATGGGACTTTCCCCGTGGTACTCAAATACGACGGACTTGCAGCAGGCAAAGGCGTGGTGATTGCTCAAAACTACGAAGAAGCAGATCGCACTCTGCGCGATATGCTGGTCGGCGAGGAGTTCGGCAAAGGCAAGGTGGTGATAGAGGACTACCTGACAGGTCCCGAGTTCTCGTTTATGTGCTTTGTGTCGGGCGAGCGGGTGTATCCCATGCCGCTGGCGCAAGACCACAAGCGGGCGTACGACGGCGACAAAGGTCCGAACACGGGCGGTATGGGCGCTTATACGCCGCTGCCGTTCATCACTCGGGAGGACGAGGCGTTTGCCCTCCACCATATATTGCAGGCGACTGCCACGGGTATGGTTAAAGAAGGGTTGCCCCTGTCGGGCGTGCTGTACGGCGGACTGATGAAGACCCCGCAGGGAATCAAGGTAATAGAGTTTAATGCCCGTTTCGGTGACCCCGAGACCGAGGTGGTGCTGCCGCTCCTGGACAGTGATGCATACGATGTGTTCTATGCCGTTGCTACGGGCGGTGACCTTGCCGAGGTGCGTTGGCACGAGAAAGCCACCGTGGGCGTGGTGTTGGCGTCCAAAGGCTACCCATCGCACTACGACAAGGGCTATCCCATTACCGGCACGGAAAACTTCGACGGACTGATTTTCCACATGGGTACCTGGTCGGAGAACGGACAACTACTCACCAACGGCGGACGCGTGATGATGTGTATCGCTACGGGCAAGGACATCGCCGAAGCGCAGCACAAAGTCTATCAGGAGATAGAAAAGATACATTGTGATAACTTGTTTTACAGAAAAGATATAGCCTATCAAGCATTATGATAATAGACGGAAAACAGATAGCCCAGTCGCTCAAAGACGAAATGCGTGAAGAGGTACTCCGACTGCGTGCAAAATATGGTCGTGCGCCCCGTTTGGAGGTCATCATAGTGGGGAATAACCCCGCTTCGCGGTCGTATGTACGCGGAAAAATCAAAGCCACCGAGTATTGCGGTTTCGACGGCGAACTCGTCGAACTGCCCGAAGACGTGCAGGAGAGCGTGTTGCTTCAAGAGATAGACCGCCTCAACCGCGACAATGGTGTGGACGGTATCCTCGTGCAACTGCCCTTGCCCAAGCATATCAACGAGCAGAAAGTGATAGACGCTATCTCACCCGAGAAGGATGTGGACGGTTTTCATCCCGAAAACGTGGCACGCCTGTGGCTCAATCAGGAGTGTATCCTACCCTGTACGCCAAAGGGTATCATCGTGCTACTGGAGAAAGCGGGTGTAGAGTTTGCCGGCAAGCGGGCGGTGGTAGTAGGGCGAAGCAACATTGTGGGCAAGCCTGTAGCCAAACTGCTGCTTGACAAGAACTGCACCGTTACCATAGCACATTCGCGCACGCAGAACCTGCCCGCAGTGTGCCGTGAGGCGGATATTCTCGTAGCGGCGGTAGGGCGTGCCAAGATGATAACCGCCGACTATGTCAAACAGGGGGCGGCGGTCATCGATGTGGGTATCAACCGCACCGAGGACGGACACCTCGTAGGTGATGTGGACTTTGATGCCGTCAAGAACATCGCAGGCTGTATCACGCCTGTCCCCGGTGGTGTCGGACCTATGACCATCACCATGCTGATGCAAAACACGATTGAGTGTTTCAAAAAACGTCAATAGCAAAGTTATATATATCGTAGTAATTAATATAAGACACGTTATACTATATAATATAGGTTTGGCAAGACTTTTGTGCGTAGTTCTGTATAAGAAACAAAAATGTAGATTTTATAAGAATGCAAGTAGAAAATTATTTATCAGTTAATGAACGGTTCCCATTGATACTTCAAGGTGATTCTCTGTCAATACTTAAAACATTTCCTGCTGAATCTGTGGATTGTTGTATAACAAGTCCCCCTTATTGGGCAAAAAGACAATATGAGAATGGGGGAATAGGTTTGGAGGCTACTTATAATGAGTATTTAGACAATCTTTTTGCTATTATTGAAGAGATTAAGCGCGTGTTAAAACCAACTGGGGCGTTTTGGCTTAATATAGGCGATACATACCACAATAAGGGATTAGTGGGTATTCCGTGGCGAATAGCACTTCGTATGATGGATGCAGGTTGGATACTACGTAATGATGTTATATGGAATAAACATAAGGGAGGTATGTGTCCACAAAAGGATAGGTTTGCTGGAGTTTATGAGGACTTTTTCTTTTTTGTTAAGTCCAATAAGTACTATTTTGATGGTGATTCTATTAGAAGTAGACCTCGTGAGGCACAGGTAAAAGATGGTGTAATAATGTCGGCAACTGGGGTGAGTGGCATAAGGTACAAGCGTCAAATAGAGTTGTCTACAAGTTTGACAATAGAAGAAAAAAATAATGCGTTACAGCAATTAACCGAAGTTATGGAACGCGTTAAGGCTGGAACATTGTCAGATTTTCGTATGGTAATTCGTAATCAACAGCGTACGACTCATTCAGATTCTATTTTGGTATCAGGACGTGCCAAAGAATTAAAAGAAAAGGGTTTTTATTTCTTATTTTATAACCCAAAAGGCACAATGCCATCAGATGTGTGGGATATTATTCCAGAAGATACGCAAAATCGCAAAGAACATTTTGCACCATATCCAGAAGAATTATGTGTATTTCCAATAAAGGCAACGTGTCCTATTGACGGCATTGTATTAGATCCATTTAGTGGAACAGGAACAACAGCAAAAGTTGCCTACCATTTAGGACGTAAGAGTATAGGGATTGATATGTCAGCAGAATATAATAAGATAGCATTAAATAGAATAGATAGAGTATTGTTGTAATAATATAGTAAATTATGTCAAGAATCAAGGAAATATTTACTTATTCAGTAAAGGAAGAAAGTGTTGATTGGCAAAATATTATTACCAATCAAAAGTGCCGTTATACAGGTAAGAAATGTTTTAAGAGCCGGAAAAGTAACCCCAATATCTCAATAGGCACGTGTACAGTTTCGTATGGAAAGGAAAATAAGGAGGTAATTATTTGTCCTGCAAGATTGATGGAACGTAAGCAGATATTTGTGGATTGTTTGCATTTATTGACGTGCCATGAACCTGGTAACGAAATACATATAGTTCCAGAGGTTACTATTCCTGGAGGAAGTGTGGATTTTGTTTTGGTATCAACAGATAAGAAGAGAAAGGTGAAAGATTTTGTTGGAATAGAATTACAGACAATGGATACTACAGGTACGGTATGGCCTGAAAGACAGAACTTGTTGCATAGTTTTGGATTGAATGTTAAGAACATCTCTGATGGTAAGGGATATGGCATCAATTGGAAAATGACAGCGAAAACTATTCTGGTTCAATTACACCACAAAATAGAGACTTTTGAGAATCTAAACAAGCATTTTGTTCTTGTTGTACAAGATTGTTTGCTTGATTATATAAAGCGTGAATTTTCATTCGAACATTTATCTGCAAATGCTAATATAGGTGATTCTATGCATTTTCATGCATATGAATTGGATGAGGATGGATGTAAATATAAACTTAATCTTAAAGAACGTTATAGTACAGATAAAGATGGTATAGCAAAATTATTGGGGCTGCATGCTAATGCTAATGTGGAATTTGAAGAAATTGCCAAAGTATTAGAGGCTAAAATATCAGATGAAACATTATTTGAATTATAACAAGAATTGGTAAAATGTTACATCATATAATAGAATCCCAATCCCCAATGCTTTTTGGAACTCCCCTCACTCCCGTTGCCACCCGTGCGCTGTTGCTCGGCTCAGGCGAACTCGGGAAAGAAATAACCATTGAACTGCAACGCTACGGCGTGGAAGTGATTGCGTGCGACAAGTATGCCGATGCCCCCGCTATGCAGGTGGCACACCGAAGTCATGTCTTCAACATGCTCGACGGCGAGGCACTTCGCCGTGTGGTGGAGCAGGAGCAACCTGCACTTATTATCCCCGAGGTGGAGGCGATAGCCACGCCCACTTTGGTGGAACTCGAGAAAGAGGGCTATCGTGTTATCCCGACTGCCCATGCCGCTTTTCTGACTATGAACCGTGAGGCGATACGCCGTCTGGCAGCCGAGGAACTCGGTTTGCCTACTGCGCGGTACGAGTTTGCCGACAACTATGAGCAGTATCTCGCAGCCGTGGAGCATATCGGTTTGCCGTGCGTGGTGAAGCCTATTATGTCCTCGTCCGGACACGGGCAGTCCACTATCAAAACAGAGGCTGACATTGAGCATGCGTGGTATGTGAGTCAGGAGGGCGGTCGTGCAGGAGCAGGGCGTGTGATTGTGGAGGGGTTTGTGCGTTTCGATTACGAGATAACGCTCCTTACCGTGCGCCATTCGGGCGGGACGCTCTTCCAGCAGCCGATAGGACACCATCAGGTGGACGGCGACTATCGCGAGTCGTGGCAGCCGCAGGCTATGTCCGCAGAGGCACTGGCACAAGCGCAGGACATAGCCCGCAAGATAACCAATGCCCTCGGCGGGTATGGTATCTTTGGCGTGGAGATGTTCGTTTGTGGAGACCATGTCATATTCTCCGAGGTCAGTCCGCGTCCGCACGACACGGGTATGGTTACGATGATTAGTCAGGATCTGTCGGAGTTCGCTCTCCATGCGCGGGCGGTACTCGGTCTGCCGATACCCGAGGTGCGTTTCCTTGGTGCGTCGGCTTCACGGGCTATTGTGATAGAGGGCGACAGCAACCGCGTGTCGTTTGAGGGATTGGAGAAAGCATTGGCAGTACCGGGGGTACAAGTGCGTTTGTTCGGCAAACCGGAAGTGTGCGGACACCGCCGTTTCGGCGTAGTGCTGGCTACGGGTGAGAGTGTGGAGGGCGCATTGGAACGCTCGGGCAAGGCATTGGAGGCAATAAAAGTGAATATCCAGCCAAGAGAGGGGAGGGTATGAGCAGGGTAAAGTTTCGGTATCCTCTCGGTATCCTCTCGGTATCCTCTCGGGAATCACCTACTAATCACCTACTAATCACCTACTAATCACCTACTAATCACCTACTCTTAGTACTATGAGGATAGTACATTACACTAAGAATATAACAAAGCAAAAATAATGATAGATCGTTATTCGCGCCCACAGATGCGCAAAATCTGGACAGAAGAGAATAAGTTCAACGCTTATCTCGAAGTGGAAATACTGGCAGCCGAGGCATGGAGTACGCTGGGGGTAGTGCCCAAGGAGGACGTGGCTCTGCTGCGGGAGAAAGCCAAGTTTGACGTGAACCGTATCCACGAGATAGAGGAGGTTACGCGCCATGATGTGGTGGCGTTCACGCGTGCGGTGAGTGAGTCGTTGGGCGAGGAGCGCAAATGGGTGCACTACGGACTGACCTCCACCGATGTGGTGGATACAGCCAACGGTTATCTGCTCAAGCAGGCGAACACGATACTGCGTGGGGACCTGCAGTCGTTTATGGAGGTGCTGCGCCGCCGTGCCAACGAGTTCAAATACACACCTGTCATCGGTCGTACCCACGGTATGCACGCCGATGTAACGAGTTTCGGTTTGAAATGGGCGTTGTGGTACGAGGAGATGAAGCGTAATCTTGCCCGTTTCGAGATGGCAGCCCGCGGAGTGGAGGCGGGTAAGTTGTCGGGTGCGGTGGGCAACTATGCCAATATCCCGCCCGAGATACAGGAGTATGTGTGCGAACACCTCGGTATCGAGTCGGCGGCTATTGCTACGCAGGTATTAGGTCGCGACCGCCACGCTTTCTATATCGCCACGCTGGCGGTGATTGCGGGTACGCTGGAGCAGATGGCTCTCGAGGTGCGCAATATGCAGCGGCAGGAGGTGCGCGAGGTGGAAGAGGCGTTCCGCAAAGGGCAGAAAGGTTCGTCCGCTATGCCCCACAAGCGCAATCCTATCTCGAGTGAGAATATCTGCGGTTGCGCCCGTGTGATGCGCGGATATATGTGCACCGCAAGCGAGAATATCGCCCTGTGGCACGAGCGCGACATATCGCACAGTTCCACCGAGCGTATCGTGCTGCCCGATGCCACAATGCTTCTCGACTATATGCTTTCGCGCTTCGAGGGCGTGTTGGCTAATCTGGTGGTTTACCCGGAGAATATGCTCCGCAATATCGGTCTTACCCACGGGGCTATCTTTGCGCAGCGTGTGATGAATGCACTGATAGAGAAGGGTTTTGTGCGCGAACAGGCATACGACCTTGTGCAGCCGGTGGCTATGCGCACCCTGATGGAGGGCGGCGAGATGCAGGACAACCTGAAGAAGACGCCCGAGGTGATGGCGCACCTGACAGAGGCGGAAATAGACAACTGCTTCACGCTGGATTATTATATGAAGAATGTGGATTATATATTCAACAAAGTAGGCATTTAATTTTTCGATATGAAAAAAGCAGATATTCTTTTAGGTCTCCAATGGGGAGACGAGGGCAAAGGCAAGGTGGTGGATGTACTGACGCCGCGTTATGATGTGGTAGCCCGTTTTCAGGGCGGACCGAATGCGGGGCATACCCTCGAGTTCGACGGACAGAAGTACGTGCTTCGCAGTATCCCGTCGGGTATCTTCCAGGGGGGCAAGGTAAACATCATCGGCAATGGCGTGGTGCTTGACCCGCTACTGTTTATGAAGGAGGCGGAGGAACTGGCGCAGTCGGGACACCCGCTGACGGAGCGTCTCTATATCTCCAAGAAAGCGCACCTTATTCTGCCGACCCACCGCCTTTTGGACAAAGCCAATGAGGCGGCAAAAGGCAAAGCCAAGATTGGCACGACGGGCAAGGGTATAGGTCCCGCTTACACCGACAAGGTGAGCCGCAACGGGCTGCGTGTGGGCGATATTTTGGATAACTTCGATGAGAAGTATGCCGTAGCGCGTCAGCGTCATATCGAGATGATTGAGGCACTCAACCATACCGCTATGGAGAAAGGCGAAGAACCTGTTTCTCTCGAAGGTTTGGAAGCCCTCGAGGCGGAATGGATGCAGGGGGTGGAGTACCTCCGCCGTTTCCGCTTTATTGACAGCGAGCATTTTGTGAACCGCTGCCTTGATGAGGACAAATCCATTCTGTGCGAGGGTGCGCAGGGGTCGCTCTTGGATGTGGATTTCGGTTCGTATCCGTTTGTAACCTCGTCGAACACCATCTGTGCGGGGGCTTGTACGGGTCTCGGACTGGCTCCGAGCCGTATCGGCGAGGTGTATGGTATATTCAAAGCCTATTGCACCCGCGTGGGGTCAGGACCGTTCCCTACCGAACTGTTTGATGAGACAGGTGCGAAGATACGCGACCTCGGACACGAATACGGAGCCGTTACGGGGCGTGAACGCCGCTGCGGTTGGATTGACTTAGTCGCTCTTCGCTACACGATAATGCTCAACGGCGTTACGCAACTCATTATGATGAAATCCGATGTCCTTGACTCGTTCGAGACTATCAAGGCTTGTACGGCATATAAGATCAACGGTGTGGAGACCGGCGAGTTCCCGTTCTCGATAGAGAGTGGGGTGGAACCCGTCTATGTGGAACTGCCCGGCTGGAAACAGGATATCACTGCCTGCCGCCGCGAAGACGAACTGCCCGAGGCGTTCCACAACTATGTGGCTTTCCTTGAGCGCGAACTCAGGACGCCCATCAAGATTATCTCTGTCGGTCCCGACCGCGAAGCAACCATTATCCGATAAGTATATATGGAACCACTGAAACATGAGTGCGGTGTGGCGATAGTGCGTCTCTTGAAGCCGCTCTCTTTCTATCAGCAGAAATATGGTACATGGCAGTACGGACTCAATAAGTTGTACCTGCTTATGGAGAAACAGCACAACCGCGGTCAGGAGGGTGCCGGTTTGGCGTGCGTGAAGATGCAGGCTGAGGCAGGCGAGGAGTTTATCTACCGCGAGCGTGCCTTGGGCAGCGGTGCTATCACCGAGATATTTGCCAATGTGCAGAAACAGATGGCGGAGTTCGACCCCGCTATGCTGCGTGATGCCGACTATGCCGCACGCTACGTGCCGTATGCCGGCGAGATGTATATGGGGCATCTGCGCTATTCCACCACAGGCAAAAGCGGTATCTCGTATGTCCACCCGTTCCTGCGCCGTAACAACTGGCGGGCGCGTAACCTCGTTATGTGCGGCAACTTCAATATGACCAATGCCGACGAGGTCTTTGCACACCTGAAATCGCTGGGGCAGCACCCGCGCATCAACTCCGATACCTACGTGCTGCTGGAACAACTCGGGCATCGTCTCGACCGTGAGTCGGAGCGCGTCTATGCCGAGGCGAAGCAAGAGGGTTTGACGGGTATGGCAATAACGCAGTATATTGAGCAGCATATCAATGTCGCCAATATCCTCTCCGACTGCAGCCCCCTCTGGGACGGCGGTTATGTGATGTGCGGTATGACAGGCAGCGGCGAGTGTTTCGCTATGCGCGACCCGTGGGGCATACGTCCCGCGTTCTATTTCCGCAACGACGAAGTGATGGTGCTTGCCAGCGAGCGTCCCGTCTTGCAGACGGCTTTCAACGTGCCTATCGACGAGGTGCACGAACTCCTGCCCGGGCAGGCAATCATCGTCTCCAAGTCGGGCGAGATACGCTTGCAGCAGATACTCGAGCCGCGCCGCTTGCAGGCATGTTCTTTCGAGCGTATCTATTTCTCCCGCGGGTCGGACAGAGACATCTATCTCGAGCGCAAGCAACTCGGTGCCAGCCTGGTGCCGCGTGTCTTGGAGAGTATCGGCAACGATGTGGAGAATACCGTTTTCTCGTTTATCCCCAATACGGCGGAGGTGGCTTACTATGGTATGACCGACGAGGTGCAACGCCTCACGGGTCAGCCTGTCCGCCGCGAGAAAGTGGTATGGAAAGACATCAAACTGCGCACCTTCATCACCGAGTCCAACTCCCGCAACGACCTTGCCGCACACGTCTATGACATCACTTACGGTACCGTCCGTCCGCATATTGACAACCTTGTGGTTATTGACGACTCTATCGTCCGCGGTACTACTTTGCGCGAGTCCATCATTCGTATTCTTGACCGTTTGCAGCCTAAGAAAATAGTTTTTGTCTCCTCGTCGCCGCAGATTCGTTACCCCGACTATTACGGTATCGATATGGCACGTTTCTCGGAGTTCATCGCCTTCAAGGCGGCTATCGCCCTGTTGTGCGACCGCGGTATGCAGAGCCGTATCGACGAGGTCTATCAACTTTGTCTCCGTCAGCGTGAGGCGATGGACAACGGACTGCCAAAGGAGCAGTACCAAAACTATGTCCGCATGATTTACGAACCGTTCACCGATGTGGAGGTGGCAGCCAAGATGGCGGAGTTGTTGCGCAGCCCCGAGGTTACCAGCCCCGTGGAGATAGTCTTCCAGACCATCGACGGCTTGCACGAGGCTTGCCCCACCCACCCCGGCGACTGGTATTTCTCGGGCGATTATCCCACCCCCGGTGGTCTGCGCCGCCTCAATCAGGCATTTATTGACTATGTCGAAGAAACCGTATCCCAGTTTTAAGAACCAACTTATAATACAATATAAATGAGTAAAGCAATCTTGCGTCTCTCCGACGGCTCCGAGTTTATCGGCACCTCGTTTGGCTACGAGGGTTCGGTTTCGGGCGAAGTGGTGTTCAACACCGCTATGTCGGGCTATCCTGAGTCGCTCACCGACCCCTCTTATGCGGGGCAGTTGATGGTGCTCACCTATCCGCTTGTCGGCAACTATGGTGTACCGCCTTTCACGATGGAAAACAACGGTCTCGCTACGTTTATGGAGTCCGACCGTATCTATGCCTCCGCCATTATTGTGTCGGAATATAGCGGTGCATACTCTCATTGGAATGCTGTAGAGTCGTTGGGCGACTGGCTCCGTCGCGAGCATATCCCCGGTATCACGGGTATCGATACCCGCGCTTTGACCAAACTGCTGCGCGAGCATGGTGTGATGATGGGTACCATCTCTATTGAGGGCTGCGAGGACGCACCTGAGGCGCAATACGAGGGTATCAACTTCGTGGACAAGGTCTCCACCAAAGAGGTAATCCGTTATGCCCCCTCTGTGCCGGTTGAAGGGACACCCAAACGCGTTGTCTTGGTGGACTGCGGCGTGAAGCACAACATCATCCGCTGCCTTATCCGCCGTGGCGTAGAGGTAATTCGTGTGCCATGGAACTATGATTTTAACACGCTCGATTTCGATGCTCTCTTCCTGTCCAATGGTCCGGGTGACCCCGATACCTGTTCCGCTGCCGTGGAGAATATCCGCCGTTTTATGGACGTCGAATTGGCAAAAGACCCCGCCGACGTGCGCCCGCTGATGGGTATCTGTATGGGCAACCAACTGCTCGGCAAGGCGGCCGGGGCTACGATCTACAAACTCAAGTACGGTCATCGCTCCCACAACCAGCCCGTGCGCCAAGTGGGTACCGACCGCTGTTTCATCACCTCGCAGAACCACGGTTATGCCGTCGATACCACGACGCTTTCGCCCGACTGGGAACCGCTCTTTGTCAATATGAACGACGGATCCAACGAGGGTATCCGCCATCGCTCGCTCCCGTGGTTCTCCGCGCAGTTCCACCCCGAAGCCTGCTCCGGTCCCGTAGATACCGAGTTCCTCTTTGATGAGTTTATAAAACTACTCCATTAAAAATCCTAGATATTCTAGATATTCTAGATATTCTAGTTTTTCTAGAACTTATAGAAACCCCCAAAATTGCTAGTATGAAATTAGACAACATAAAAAAGGTTCTTGTTCTCGGTTCGGGTGCACTCAAGATCGGTGAGGCGGGCGAGTTCGACTATTCGGGGTCGCAAGCACTCAAAGCCCTGCGCGAGGAGGGGGTAAGCACTGTGCTTATCAACCCCAATATCGCTACCGTCCAGACCTCCGAAGGCGTGGCGGACAAAATATATTTCGAACCCGTTTCGCCCTATTTTGTCGAGAAAATTATTGCCAAGGAGCGTCCCGACGGTATCCTGCTCTCTTTCGGCGGGCAGACCGCCCTCAACTGCGGTGTGGAACTCTATCGCACAGGCGTTTTGGAGAAATACGGCGTGCAGGTGCTCGGTACACCCGTGCAGGCGATTATCGACACAGAAGACCGCGAACTCTTTGTGGAGCGGCTCAACGAGATTGGGGTCAAGACCATCAAATCGGAGGCGTGCGAGTCAATCGAGGCGGCACGCAAGGCGGCTTCCGACCTTGGTTATCCTGTCATTATCCGTGCGGCGTACGCCCTCGGCGGACTCGGATCGGGCTTCTGCGACAACGAGGACGAACTCAACACCCTTGCCGAAAAAGCCTTCTCTTTCTCGCCCCAGGTGTTGGTCGAGAAATCACTCAAGGGTTGGAAAGAAATCGAGTATGAGGTGGTGCGCGACCGCTACGACAATTGTATTACCGTCTGCAATATGGAGAATTTCGACCCGCTCGGCATCCATACGGGCGAGTCTATCGTCATCGCCCCCTCGCAGACGCTCACCAACGCCGAGTACCACAAACTCCGTGCGCTGGCTATCCGTATCATCCGCCATATCGGTATCGTGGGCGAGTGCAACGTCCAGTACGCTTTCGACCCCGAGAGCGAAGACTATCGCGTCATCGAGGTCAATGCCCGCCTCTCGCGCTCCTCGGCACTGGCGTCCAAGGCTACGGGCTATCCCCTCGCTTTCGTGGCTGCCAAACTCGGTATGGGCTACGGGCTGTTCGAACTCAACAACAGCGTCACCAAGACCACGCCCGCGTTCTTCGAACCCGCGCTCGACTATGTGGTCTGCAAGATTCCCCGTTGGGACTTGTCCAAGTTCCGCGGTGTCAACCGCGAACTCGGTTCGTCTATGAAATCCGTCGGCGAGGTGATGGCTATCGGGCGCACCTTCGAGGACGCTATCCAGAAAGGTCTCCGTATGATAGGGCAGGGTATGCATGGTTTCACCGAGAACAAAGCCCTCCACGTGGACGACCTTGATGCCGCCCTCTCTGCGCCTACCGACAAGCGTATTTTCGCTATCGCACAGGCTATGTACGAGGGCTATTCCATCGATAGTATACACGCCCTCACGCGTATCGACCGCTGGTTCCTCCAGCGTCTCGACAATATCATTCAGACCGATGCCCGTTTGCGCCGTGTCGAATCGCTCGACCATCTGAGTGCCGACCTTCTCCGCCGTGCCAAGCAGCAGGGATTCTCTGATTTCCAGATTGCCCGCGCTATCGGTCTCGGTCAGAAGATGGATATGGACTCTGCCGTCCTCATGCTCCGTACCTACCGTAAGTCTATCGGTGTCCTGCCCGTTGTCAAGCAGATAGATACCCTCGCTGCCGAATATCCGGCGCAGACCAACTACCTCTATCTCACCTATTCGGGTACGCAGTCCGATGTGCAGTACACAGGCGACCACCGCTCTATCATCGTCCTTGGTTCGGGGGCATATCGTATCGGCTCTTCGGTCGAGTTCGACTGGTGCGGCGTGCAGGCGTTGCAGACTATCCGCAACAACGGCTACCGCTCGGTGATGATCAACTACAATCCCGAGACGGTCTCTACCGACTACGATATGTGCGACCGTCTCTATTTCGACGAACTCACTTTCGAGCGCGTCATGGACATCATCGAACTTGAGAACCCCTTCGGTGTCATCGTCTCCACGGGCGGGCAGATACCCAATAACCTCGCCCTCAAACTCGATGCCCAGCGTGTGCCTATCCTCGGCACCTCGGCGCAGTCTATCGACAATGCAGAAGACCGCGACAAGTTCTCTGCCATGCTCGACCGTATCGGCGTTGACCAGCCGGAATGGAGTGCTCTCACCTCGATGGACGATGTGCAAAAGTTCATTGACAAGGTCGGTTTCCCCGTCCTCGTGCGCCCGTCCTATGTCCTGTCCGGTGCGGCTATGAATGTCTGCTCCAATCAGGAGCAACTCACCAAGTTCCTCCAACTGGCGGCTAACGTCTCCAAGCAGCACCCCGTGGTCATCTCCAAGTTTATGCTCAATACCAAAGAGGTGGAGATGGACGCCGTGGCGCGTGACGGCGAGATTATCGCATACGCCATCTCGGAGCATGTCGAGTTCGCAGGCGTCCACTCGGGCGATGCCACTATCATGTTCCCCGCACAGAAACTCTATGTCGAGACCGTCCGCCGTATCAAGAAGATTTCAGGTAATATCGCCCGCGAACTCCATATCTCCGGACCGTTCAATATCCAGTTCCTCGCCCGCGACAACGAGATTAAGGTCATCGAGTGCAACCTCCGTGCTTCGCGCTCTTTCCCCTTTGTCTCCAAGGTGCTCAAAATCAACCTCATCGACATCGCTACGCGCATTATGCTCCATCTGCCGGTCGAGAAACCCGCCAAGTCGCTCTTCGACTTCGATTATGTGGGTGTCAAAGCCTCGCAGTTCTCCTTCAACCGTCTCCAGAACGCCGACCCCGTCCTCGGTGTCGATATGGCTTCCACGGGGGAGGTCGGCTGCCTCGGCGAGGACGCCAACCATGCCCTGTTGCAGTCTATGCTTTCCGTTGGGCAGCGTATTCCCAAACAGTCGGTGCTGTTCACTATCGGCGGGGCGAAGAACAAGGTAGCCCTGCAGGAGGCGGCACGCCAACTCGTGGAGAAAGGCTACACCCTCTATGCCACCCCCGGCACCAAGCGTTTCTTCGACGAGATAGGCGTACCCGTTACGCTCGTCTATCACCCCCACGACAAGTATATGCACCCGCAGGCGCTCGACCTCATGCACGCGCACAAGATTGATATGGTCGTCTCTATCCCCAAGGACATCGTCTCCGACCCCTCGCAGGACAAGTCGTACCCCGTCCGCCGTGCCGCAGTCGATTTGAATATCCCCCTGCTCACCAATCCGCGTCTGGCTGCTGCGTTCATCAACGCATTCTGCACCATCCGCCTCGACGACCTCGACATCCGCTCATGGGATGAATATAAATAAACAGCCCCCCTCCAACTCCCCCTTCAAAGGGGGAGGGCTCGGATACTCAATCCCCCTCCTCTGAAGGAGGGGTTAGGGGAGGTCCTCTAAATAATTAAATAATGAACGCATTAACTCAAACCTCTTTCTCGTTTCTTGGTCAGACGGGAGTGTACCATGGTAAGGTACGTGATGTCTATTTCCTCGGTCAGAACCTGCTCTGTATGGTGGCTACCGACCGTATCTCGGCTTTCGATGTGATTCTGCCCGAGGGTATCCCCTACAAAGGGCAGATACTCAACCAGATTGCCGCCAAGTTCCTCCGCGACACGGCGGACATCGTGCCCAACTGGCTCCTCGCTACCCCCGACCCGATGGCGTCGGTCGGTCTCCGCTGCGAGGGCTATCCTGTCGAGATGATTGTCCGCGGCTACCTCTGCGGCAGCGCATGGCGTGCTTATAAGTCGGGTGTCCGTGAGATTTGCGGCGTCCGCCTGCCCGATGGTATGCGCGAGAACGAAGCCTTCCCCGCGCCCATCATCACCCCCACCACCAAAGCCGAAATCGGCACCCACGACGAGGACATCTCGCGCGAGGAGATTATCGCCCGCGGACTGGTACCTGCCGACGAGTACGCACAAATCGAACAGTACGCCCTGGCGCTCTTCCGCCGCGGTCAGGAGATTGCCGCCAAACACGGCTTGATTTTGGTCGATACCAAGTACGAGTTCGGCAAGTACAACGGCAAGATTCTGCTCATGGACGAGGTGCATACGCCCGACTCCAGCCGTTATTTCTATGCCGACGGCTACGAGGAGCGTTTCCGCAACGGCGAGCCGCAACGCCAACTCTCCAAGGAGTTTGTCCGTGAATGGCTGATGTCCGAGGGCTTCCAAGGCAAAGAGGGGCAGCAAGTCCCCGAGATGACCCCTGCCATCGTTGCCGGCATCACCGACCGCTACATCGAACTCTACGAGCACATCACCGGCGAGAAATTCGTCAAATCGGAGTCCCTCACCCCCGCCGCCCTCGCTGCCCGCATTGAAAGTAATGTCTCCGCCTACCTCAAAACCATCTAAAGAGGTAGTACAGATATTCTATACCGCTCCCCTGCTTTGGTAACAGAGCAGGGGAGCGATGTTTTATGTAGGGTTTATAAATGGGGACTTGCGCTATTTGCCAAAAGCAAAGATCAGAAAATCACCGATGTATGTTCGCCACACTTTCCAGTTGTGGTGTCCGCTTGTCTGCTCGAAATCGTGTTCCACTCCGTTGCGGTTGAGGTAACGGTTGGCTTTCCGTGCACGGGGATAGAACAGATCGCTCCTGCCGCTGCGAATCCAATACACGCAGTCGGCCTTCTCGTAAGGAAGTTGGTGCTTACCCAATACGGGCGAGAACAGCCCGACTACCGCAAAATGGTCGGTTTGACTGATGATGGCGGCTTGCCGTGCGCCGGAGGACAAGCCTGCAATGGCATTTCTGCTTGTCCGGACGGGATAATGATTGGCGATATAAGTCTTTATCTCGGGGAAATATACTTCGAACTCGCCCTTTTTGATATGGTGCAGGTAGTCGTGCATACAGCGGATATAGTCTGGAATACGGGTGGCGTAGGTTGAGTCGTGTACGACGCACAGCGGCATTACGATTATGACGGGGCAAATACTGTCATTTGTAATCAGGCTGTCGGCAAGCGAACTGATATGTCCTTTCTCTTCCCACGAATACTGATTGCCATGTATCCCATGCAACAGATACAGCACAGGATATACCGAGTCGGGCGAATAGCAGGGCGGGGTATAAACGGTCATATAGAGCGGCACTGAGTCGTGCGCCGCTATACGGATGGTGTCCATTCGTGCGTGTGCGCTGAGACTTGCAATGAGGCTTATTACCACCAGTCCTATTTTTTTATACCTACTCATACCCAAAGTTGCACTACAAAAACTGCACCAACTCGAAATGCGTAGTTGTGTGCATTGACAGTTGTAGAAAAGCGTTTTGTTTTTCGCAGGTTATGCCCAAATATACGCAAACATAATACATTGGCATATTTATTGCGGCGTTACATTTCGGAATGTCAACAAGATAGAAAAATAGAATATAAGATTATATCCAATGGAAAAGAATTCATGTCCATTTGTCCCTAATTTCCTGCTCGGTTGCGCAGGCGGGATACAGTATCTGATTCTCAAAAATGCCAGTCGTAACCCGCGCAAGTCGCAGGAAAAGACACTCCGTGCCATTCTTACCTACGCACGCAATACCGAGTATGGCAAGGAGCATCATTTCGCCGAGATACTCGAAGCCCCGACCGATACCGAACTCTACGCACGCTATCAGAAATACGTGCATCTGAATGATTATGAGGACCTTCGTCCCTATGTGGAGAAACACAAGAACGGCGGCGAGAACATCCTTTTCCCCGGCAAACCGATTATGTACGCCACCACTTCGGGTACCACCAAAGAACCGAAATGGGTGCCTATTACCAAAGAATACCTCAACAATATCTATGGCAAGATGACCAAGGTATGGCTCTTCAATTTCATCAAGAACCGCCCGAAGGTCTTCACCGGCAAGATTGTGTCTATCGTCGGCAAAGTGAAAGAAGGCGAAGCCCCCGACGGCACGATGTACGGCTCCGTGAGCGGCGTTACCCAGCGCGACTGCCCCAAGTTTGTCAAGAAACTGTATGCCTCACCCGCATCCGTATTCTCCATTGAGGACTACACCGCCCGCTACTACACCATTATGCGTATGGGTATCGAGCGCAATGTAACGCTTATCGTTACTGCCAACCCGTCCACCATCGTGGAGATGCAGAACAATGTCAATGAGTACTTTGAGGACTATTGCAACGACATCGAGCATGGTACGCTGAAAGCCTCGCTCAATATCCCGCAATGGATACGCGAAGACATTCAACCATACCTCAAACCCAACCCCGAGCGTGCCGACGAACTGCGTGCGCTCAAGGCAAAGTACGGCATCGTGCTGCCCAAACACTACTGGCCTAATCTCCAGATACTCAATACATGGAAGTGCGGCAATACCAAAGTGTATGTCGAGAAATTCAAAGACTCCTTCCCCAAGGGTATGCTCCATCAGGAGTTCGGTTATTTTGCTTCCGAGTGCCGTTTCGGATTGGTGTTGGACGACACGCTCAATACCGTCCTTTTCCCGCATTTCCACTACTACGAGTTCATCGCCGAGGACGAACTCGACAGCGAGAACAAGCATTTCCTGCAACTCTGGCAACTCGAAAAGGGCAAACGTTACTGCCCGTATGTAACCACTTTTGCCGGTCTCTACCGCTACAATATGAACGATCTCGTTGAGGTGGGCGACTCGTTCTGCAACACGCCTACCGTCCACATGATTCAGAAGGTGAACGGCATTGTAACCATGACGGGCGAGAAACTGCACGAGCGTCAGTTCATTGAGGCTGTCCACGAGGCGGAGAAGCAGACGGGCTTGCAGACCCGCTTCTTCGTCGGCTTTGCCGATATGGAGTTGTCCGCCTACCATTTCTACTACGAGTTCGCCGACCAGCAGACCACGCAGGCACAGGCGGAGGAGTTTACCAAAGTGGTGGACAAGGTGCTGAAAGACATCAATATCGAGTATGCTGCCAAGCGTGCGTCGTTCCGCGTGAAAGACCCGCTGACGCACCGCCTTGTAGAGCAGTCGTTTGAGAAGTTCAAGGCGGAGTGCATTGCCGAGGGTGCCCGCGACGGACAATTCAAGATGAACCTGCTGCTCCAGGACGAGAAACGCCACGCAAAGTTCAAGAAACTGGTGATGGAATAAGGGCTATGGGTTCCTACGCGCCTGCGTTGCAGCGCGAGAGAAATTAAAGAAATAAAAGAAATTTTGAGCGAGATGTGCAAGCGTCTCGCTCTTTTTTGTGAAACAGGGCGGGGTAGTATGCAATGTATGCACTGTTTTTCTGCATAAACTGTATAAAAGAGCGGCTCAAAGACCTTATAAACTCTATTTCTTTCTGCGTCCTTTTTACGTCTTTTCTACGTAAACGGTACTATGATGTACGTTTTTGCATAAAGTGTATAAAATAGGACGCATAAGACGAATGAGACTAACAGAGCGGATAGGACAGCGCAGATAAAATGCCGTATTGCGCAGATTTTGCAGTATCATTTTGGGGTATAGTGTCCATTTAGAAACGCAATTTTGGGGTACATTTTTGCCCCCTGTCAGC
>ERZ808259.152-NODE-152-length-45453-cov-15.291995_pt1 | contig 45453 bp, 63 predicted proteins | sample MGYA00521279_ERZ808259 | MGnify/ENA primary metagenome ERZ808259 (study PRJEB31516, sample SAMN03275586) | gut metagenome | biome: mammalia-associated habitat; material: feces | host: Papio cynocephalus | place: Kenya | collected 2012-07-27 ...
CGAGCCTCCGCTTGAGCCTATCTGCGCCCAGCCTCCGCTTGAGCCTATCCGCGCCGAGCCTCCGCTTGAGCCTATCTGCGCCCGGTTTCCGCGACTACTTATTGTCTCATCGTCTTTATCGCGCTTTTTTGTTTTGCTCTGTGTTGTCTTTTCAAGTTCGCAGTCGATGCTTGCTTGCACCAATGCGGGGAAACTGATTTTTGCACCAATTTTCAGCTTCTTTGTACAATACTTTTTGTTATCATCTGTTTCGGCATCGTCAAGTGCCTCCACCTCTGCAAACTCGCTCATGTTTCCGTTTTCATCCACCAACGGATAATAATCCAACACATCAAGCGGATTCTTGCAAAAGTGCATCCCACTCTTGCAAATCTTAGCGGATTCTTCCTCAAATACCGTGTTCTCGGCATACTGCTTCCCCTTGCATATCATGCCTTTCTCAAATGCTTTGTAACCTTTCATTTTTATTTCTCCTTGTTTTTATCTTCCGGTGCTGCCGAATCCATTGTCGCCGCGCTCGGTCTTTGTCCCGAAATCCTTTACAAGCTCAAGTTCTGGCGTAATAATCGGCATTATTACAAGTTGGCTTATTTTATCGCCAACGTCTACGGTGGACGACCGGGAGCCGTGATTGTATAGCTTGACTCGCACGCTTCCCGCGTAACCGCAGTCCACAACGCCTTCGCTCGTCAAGCTATGCTTGACATTGAGTCCGCTCTTGCTTTTTATCATCCCAACATACCCGCGCGGGATTTCAACGTGTACGCCGGTGTCGAACGTCGCTGACGAGTGCGGATATATTATTCTGTACTCCCGCGAGTACAGGTCAAGCCCTGCATCGTCAGCGTGTGCGCGTGTGGGCATCTTTGCGCCCTCGTCAAGTATAATCTTCATCTTCGATATCCTCCGTATCTTCCTGTCGCGTCCACGCAATCTCTACGTGTCCGCATTTTTTACATCTCAGCACCTCGACTGTTACGTTGCGGTGCTTTTCTATTACCTCATACCGGCACGGGTCGAGTTCGTTCTTTCCGTCCGGGCGGTAGGTTATACCGCCCGGGAATGTGCATCTGTTTTCTTCTGCATTGTTTATCATCATATCAGCCCCCGTTCCTTAGCGATCTTTGCGGTCGTGCGCGAAGCGAGAGCGTATATCGCGCCCGCGGACAGCCCGCTCTTGCGAACGGCTCCGGCGATGATGTCGTCGGTCAGCTGACGCGCATGTCCCGCCTCACGGTCGGGCTGTGCGCCGAATATGGCGCGCAGAGCGGCGCGTTCAGGCTCATCGAGAGTGGCAAACACCTTATGCGCCGCCTCGTAATTGAGGCGGTCGGCTTCCGTCCTGCAGCGGGGCTCGGCGCCTTCGGGGATGCGCGTGTAAAAGCGCAGGATGTGGTTTACGTAGGATGTGTAAAATGTGGTCATTGTGATATCTCCTTTTGTTTGCAATATTCGGGCAGATTGACACGCACAAGCGCCGCAGGAACCGGCGGCGTCACGGCGTTGCCGCATCGTGCGACCTGTTTGGATTTCGGGTATGGGTGCCCATCTGCGTCATGGTCTATAATGTAGTCATGCGGAAACCCCTGCGCATTGAAGAGCTCACGCGGCTGCAGCATCCGCATCTTTATATCTGCGATTATGTATTTCTCACCATGAACAGTCACCAGCGCAAAACGATCTTTGGTTGTCACCGTGTCAAGCGGTTCGTTTACCGATTTTGCGGCGCCTGTGGAGAAGTATTTCACGAGGAATGCTTGTACCTCGGCATGGTGCGCTCCGCTGCAGGAAACAGTCGTCAACGGCTCGTCAGCCGGCTGACCGTCCATATGGTTGCGCATGGTCATGATATGAGCAGTTACAAGGGAGTTGTGGTCTTTGGCTGTGACCGTGCCGAGAGGGGCGTCTGCGGGGCTTCCGGCGCCGGTATACCCTCCGGCATAATTCTTCATGATATGTGCGACCGAGAGGGCGTAGCGCGGAGATGTATCTACCGTCATGAGTGGTTCGCTCAGAGCCTGCCCGCGCATCTCGTTCGTGTTGGTTTCGCTGTGGTACTGGATTAGCGTCGGGGCGACGAGGTAGTGCTTTCCACTTGTCACGACTGTGCCGAGCGGTCGGTCGATGCCGTTCACCCGTGGCGCCTGTCCGTCCCGCTCGCCATAACCAATCGGCACAATAAACGGTTCGGGATTCTCGATCACGAATTTCTGAATACCTCGCGCGATCCTCCGCATTGTGTTTTCCGCAAGCGGTTTGTCGCGTTCGAATATGCTTTGCGCGGGTATCGACCAGTCGATACACTCGGCGGCGGTATGGTATGGCAGCTTGCGTCCGGCTTTGACGTCAGCGCTGTCTTTGGGCGCATGTGTCGGCTCCGCCCATACGATAGGACGACCATCCGACCGCGCGATCAAATAAAAGCGCGTCCGTGTTGTCGGCGCACCGTAGTCGCAGGAACGCAGCACACGGTATTCAAGGTCATATCCGAGTCCGGCGGATATTCTCGCGGCTTCCGGGGAGTTACTGTCGATGCCGAGCGCAGAGCACATTTCCTCAAAGGCGGGATGTGTCGGCGGTATACCGGTCGTAAGCGCAAGAATGAAGCCGTCGAAGGTCTCTCCCGCACGGGTTTTGTCAGGCTTGCCATCAGAGCCGAGCGGTCCCCATGTCTGTATTTCCGGGACGTTTTCGAGCATGATGACGCGCGGTCGCACGAGAAGCGCCCACTTTACCGTAACCCACGCAAGCCCTCGGATATTCTTGTCAACAGGCTTGCCACCTTTGGCGCGGCTGAAATGCGTACAGTCCGGAGAAAACCATGCCAGCGCAACGCGGTTTCCGCCGCAGGCTTTAACCGGATCGACCTGCCAGACGTCCTCACAATAATGCTTCGAAGCAGGGTGATTTGCTTTGTGCATCGCTATTGCATCCGGGTCGTGGTTGATTGCGATATCCACGCTGCGCCCGATCGCCGCTTCAATGCCGGTACTTGCTCCGCCGCCGCCGGCGAAATTGTCCACAAACAATTCTTTCATTATAAAAAATCCACCTTTTCGGTTTTTTTGCGCCAGCAGCGCTGCACGCCGTAGCGACTTGTGCGGACGATCCCGATGCGTTCCCATGTGGGGAAGTCACGCGTCATTATCTGTCCTATCTCGAGCGCGTCACGCTTTGTGGGATCCTGCGGGCGGTCGGGGTCGGGCGAGAGCGCCATGTGCATTATCTCCCGCGCACAGACCGCGTCACCCGGATGACGTGTTTCGAGATACGCTCCTATGGCACCGATGCGCCAGTCGTCCTCCATGGCGTCATTTTGTTTGGCTGCGATGTCAGCCACAAGCTTTTCGTCAGCATATGGCGGGAGGGCATGACGGTCGTACAGTGCCTTCGCCTCTGCCCAGCACTGCGCGATATACCGGCGGCACTCCGCCTCACCACGGTGCAGCTCGTAGCCGTTCATGTGGAGGGTGACGGGGTAGTACCGTCTGCCGCCTGTCATGTCTCGCAGGAATTGCGAATTGTTCGTCGTGCCGATGAACACCGACTTACGCGGCAGCTCCTCGATGCGCTCGCCCCACGGACGGCGTATACGGTCCTTCTGACGCGTGATATAGTCCTTGGCGGCTTCCTGATCCTTGAGGCGTGTCATTGCAAGCAATTCACCTATCTCGCCTATCCACACGCCGTCAAGCTGTTCTATCGCCTCTTTGCCCTCGAACTCCGAAAGGTCTGCATAGAAGGATTCATTCATCGCCAGCCATCGCACAAGCGTTGATTTGCCGGCGCCCTGAGCGCCCACAAGCACCGGTACGTCGTCGAACTTGCATCCGGGATTATATGCACGGTTGATTCCGCCCGCAAAGATCAGGCGCGACACCTCGCGGGTGTACGCCGTGTCTTCCGCCTTGCCCCACACCGCGAGGAATTGTCCGATACGTGGGGTGCCGTCCCACACGAGCGCGTCTATCATGTCGCGCACGGGATTGTACTCCCGCTCGCGCAGGAGCATGAGGAAAGCGTCGCGGTGCTTGTCCTTCGAATGGATGTGCCATTTGCTTTCTATGTAGGCGCGTGAGAGGGCGTCGTCGGTATCTGTCCAGAGCAGCACCGAGCCGTCCGGAGTGTGCACCTCGGGGCGGTTTGAGACCATATTGAACTTCACACCGGCGTACCGGCTGTCATGCGTCATTATGGCGTAAAAATTGCCGATGGTGCAGGCGACGGAGCCTTTATAATCGAGCTGCAGGTTCATGTCGTTTTGCCGCTGTGCCGCGTCACGGCGCTCTGAGTGCTCTATGTCACCCGCTTGGCGCGCATAGTCGTTTATCAGTTTTTCGACCTGCTTATCTATGGCAAGATCGGCGGCACGGACGCGCACATACGCAAGCAGCCCGGAGCGCTCGGGTTCGGGCGTGTCGAACACGCTTATCACCGAGCCGACAAGGTCTGTGCGGTCGTATTTCATTATTTCCTCGCCCGTAGGCACGGCGGGCGTCTTTGTTTCGGTCACGGATGTCTGCACCTCCTTTGATAGTCTCGCTCCTCGGCGCACGCGGCAAGGTATGCGGCACTGTCACGGCGCACAAGGGCTTCTATGTATTCCGGGCTTCCGGGTGGGGCTTGTGCGAGAATTGCAGTCACGCGATGGTATTCGAGCATATCGCGGAAGTCGGCTTCCTCTTTTGCTTTCTCTGCTTCGCGCGCCTTGACAAGGGCTCGGGCGCGGGCTGAAAGTTCGGCACGCTCGCGCAATGTTGCGCGGCGGTCTGTCGGATATCCGAGCCCGAGATCGTCGTTTACGCGTGACACCGAATCGCGGAAAGAGATCCCCAAGAGACTGCCCACAAGGTCGAAGATGTCACCGTCCCAACCGCAGCCGAAGCAATGTCCGGAGTCGGGATAGGCGCGGAAGGAAGCCGTGCGTTCGTTGTGGAACGGGCAGCGGCAGAAGCCCGAGCGGTCGAATTCGAGCCCGTACCGCTCCGCAGCCTCGCGGAACGGCACAAGCTTCTTTATCTCTCCCGCCACGGCACGCAGTTCGATATTACTCAGTCCCATTGTGCCACCCCTCCGGAAGCCCCCAGAACGCCGCGTAAAGGCGGTCTGCATTGGGGAGTGTGGGTTCTCGGCGGTATGCCTCGCTCGCCTCTCCTATGCGCCGCCGCAGTGTCTCCGCTTCCCTCGAAATGAATTCCTCGCGCGACCGCAGCGCTACAAAGGATTTCAATATCTCCGCTTTTTCCGCTTGCGCCGCCTCGCGGTCTATGAGCCCTGCGGCATACTGCGCATAGAGGGCGCGCAGCGCCATATACGCTGCCGTGTCGGATGCCGCAAGTCCGTCAGGTGTCGGTTTGCCCTGCGCTGCCTCGCGCTCATAAGCGAATTCTCTCATGTCAGAACGGTAGATCGGATTCGTCTATTTTCTCCATGGGCGCGGGAGCCGGATCGGAAGCAGGCGCGCTTCCCGCTTCCGATTTACGCGTAGGCGGGAATGACGCCATGTCGGTATGTATCTTCCATCCGATGCGTTTCTGACCGTCCTTGTCCGTCCACTCGTCGCTTTCCATTGAGCCGACAAGCTCGATGCCGTCGCCCTTGTGAAAATAGGTAGTTATGAATTCGGCGGTCTTACCGAACGCGACACCGTTGAAAAAATCGGTCTTTTTTTCGGCTCCTTTGCCTCCGAAGCGGCGATCAACGGCTACGCGGAACACTGCCATTGCCGTGGAGTTTTGTGTTGCTTTGGGCTCCGGATCGGCACAAAGGCGTCCGGATATCATTATTACGTTTGTCATGGTTGCTCCTTATATTTCAGCCCTCAGCTCGCCGAGCGTGACCGGGCGTGTGATGCGATCCGTTGCGCGGCAGTATTCGCACCTGCCGCAGCGGTCGGGTTCGATGATCCCGCTCCTCATGGCATCGAGACGCGGGAGAGATTCGGTGAGTCTGCGCATGGCGTCGTCAAGGTCGTCTTGCGTGACCTCGACTATTTTGAGCCCCGGAGGGGTTTCTTTCGAAATGCACGCAAGGTAGCAGGGAAGGCGACCGCCCACAAGCTTTTGATATATCGCAAGCTGAAGATCCCAGTGCCAGAAGTCGGGGAATGCCTGCCAGCCCTCACCGTCACGCCACACAGGGTCAAAATTGCGGACGGTCTTGAGGTCTACGATACGTTTGCCGCGCAGCAGAAAGTCGGGCTTGCATTTGAACGGTATCCCGTCGATCTCGCCGGTGATTATCGTCTGTTTCTCTCCGCGCAGGAAATCCGAGAATGTCGCGTCCGACTGAGCGCGGGCTATCATGGCGTCGGCTGCGAGGTACTGCGCCTTCAGTTTGCCTGTGCGGGAATTTATTATCTCGGGATGTGACGCGATGTATTCCGCGAATACGGTCGCGCCCGTGAAGTATGCGTCGATGTATCCGCCGATGAGGAGCGCGTCGGTCACTGGACGTTCGTACCCTCCGCGCAGCTCGGCAAGCGCACGAGCCGGACAGTCGAGCATCGCCTTGACGAACGACGCAGACCAGTATTCACGGTTTGCCTCGGGCGAATAATAGTTTTTTTCGGTCAGTATCATAAGCCTGTCAGCTCCTTCATTGATATCTCAAGCGTGCGGCAAAGCTCCATTGCGATATACAGCCCCGGACCGACCGTGCCCTCGCCGCTTTCGATGCGCGCGATGTTCGATGCCGATACTCCCGAGCGCCTTGCCAGCTCCGATATCGACCATCCTTTTTTCTCGCGTGCCTCACGCAGCCGCTCGGGGAAGTACTTAAGCCTCGCCATTGTCGGCGGCGTCCTTCGGCGCGGATTCTTCGGCAGCGGCGGCTGCCTGACGCGCTGCTTTTTCCTTGGCGGCACAAGCGGCACAAAGCGTGCGCGAGTATTTCTGCTTGGTGTACGCCGCGATCTCGGCAGCGGACATGCCGCTCGCAGGTGTGATCTCCTTCTTGCAGTCGTCACAAAGGATCTTGGCTATCTTCGGCGGGTACGGACGAACGCGCACGGCGCTCACAACGTCACCGAATGCCTTGATACCGTGCTCGATATAAAGCTGCACCTTTACGCCTATCCAGTCCTCGAAGTAACCGCTTTTCGCCACCTTTTCAATGGCTTTCGAGCGCGCCACATTGAGGATCATGGGCTTATACTGTTTCTCAGCCCAGTGCACGACAGCCTTCTGAGATTTGCCCTCGGCGGTCGTTATCGTTTCTGCCTGATTAACCGAGGCAATTGTCAGTATCTTTTCCTCGCCCGGCTCAAAGTCAGCCTCTCCTATGTAGTTCGGGTCGCTTACGATCTTTTTCCAGTGTGTTTTTGCAGTCGCCATGTTTCTTTCTCCTCTTCTTTCATTTTTTCTTTTCCGAAATATTCGCCGTCGTAACGGTCATTCAGAAATCTGATCTCGCACGGTCTGAATGTGCGGGAAATAAGTGCTTCAAATTGTTCGGCAAGCGCCTCACGGCATTCGGGGCAGAACTGCCAGCTGCGCCCCGGCTCGTATGCCGTAAGTGTGTCGCAGTCCTCGCAGAATGTCGCATCGGTAAAGTTTGTGCTGCCGCAGCTTGGGCAGTGTTCGGTAGCTGCGAGAGATTCGTCCTCGAACCTGTATTCCGGTTCGTCAAACGTTCTCCCGCACTCGTGACAGATAAAACCGCACGTTGTCATTGTTCGCTCCTTTCGATCTTGCAGCCGCATTTTTTGTAGTGTCGGCATCTGAGCTTGAACGCGCCGCGGAAGTAATCCGCGTCGTCTACATAGTCATAGCAGACCGGCGGCAGCTTGTCCGCAAACGTGCGCGCCACACGTCCGACCGACTGAACGATCGTTGCGTAGTCCTTTTGCGGTGTCGTGAGATAAAGTCGGTCGAGACGCGGGATATCAAGTCCTTCTTTGGCAAGCTTATATGTCGCAAAAAGGTAACGCTTGCGCCCCTGCCGCATGTCCTCGATTATCTCGCCGCGCTCCGCCTTGGCTTTTTTGGATTGCATCGTGCCGTCAATGACCGCTGCAAGAGGGCGCACATCCGCAGGCAGCATGTCGCGCAGTGTCTTGAGGTGTTCCACCCGGTCGGAAAGCACGAGGTTGTAATGCTCCGCATTCTCCGCCAGACCGTCCGCGATAAGTCGGTTGCGGGCTGCGTTGCCTGCAAGGAAATTCACGAGCCGGCTGTAGATTATCGTGCCGTCGGTATCGAGACATTCGTCTCCGATGTCAATACCCGTCGGGATCTCTTTCACCGTCACGTTCATGATTCGGTCGGCGACAGCCGAGGCGGGTACGCTGTACGCAACGGCGCCGAGGTAATCGCACACGGTGCGCTCGAGCTTGTCCGCACGGTGGAGTGTTGCGGTCAGTCCATATTTGTGACGACAGGCAAGGGCGCCCACCACCGCCGAGAACTGACGCAGCATTGTCGGAGTGCCGGAAAGGTGGTGGCACTCGTCCACGATCACGGCATCAAAGGCGTATTTGTATCGGTTGAGGTCCTGCGCCGCGAGTGTCTGAACGGTCGCAAATGTCACGCCCGTGCCTATATTCACCTTGCCTTCGGTTATCGTGCCGAAGAGCGCGGAATCCATATACATAGCCGCACGTTCCATGCTTTGCTTCAATAGGTCGGCGGTATGTGTCAGCCATAGTGTTTTGCATCCGAGGCGGGCAATGAGCGCGACACCCATCTGTGTTTTTCCGCTGCCCGCAGGGCTTTCGAGTATGCCGAACTTGCAGCGCACAAGCTCGTCCACGGCGGGTTTCTGGTAGTCAAAAAGCGGTACGCTGCAGTGATAATCCACGCGGCGGTACTCCGAGAAGTCGCACTTGATATCCGAGGTGCGCAGGAGCGGCAGGAGCTCTCGCAGACAGCCGAAGGGAAGAGCGAGCGTGTCTCCGTCGCGTTCATAGAGCACAAGACGCTGCGGCGTTTCTCCGAGCCACTTGCCCATGCGCCGCTTCTTTTCATAGTCGGGGTTGCTAATGACAAGCTTGGATTTGCAATATGTGATGATCTCCGGTGTCGGGTCGAGTATGTATATCTTATTTGAAATGAGTGTTTCCATGCGTCCCTCCTCTCATGCTCTGGTCATCCACTTCTCAAGTGGGATCGCGTAGTCTTTTATGTCGTCTGCGCCTATGCTCACCGCACGGTCTCCCGCAAGCCGCAGCACATCACGTGACAGCATGTATATGCCGGTCGAAAAGCGTATTGCAAACCATCCGCAGCCGTTGCCGCAGGCGGCGAAACGGTCCATAGCGCGGCGCTGATTCTCTTCGACGCGACGCAGCTCAAAGCGGTCGAGCTCGCAGTCCTTGGCATCTATGAGATAAGCCGCGCCCGCACGGACGGCTATTATATCCGCGGGTTGTCCGGCTGCCGATTGCGTAAAGTTGTGCGCCCAGAAGCCGTGAGTGGCAAGTACCCCGCACAGCTCGCGTTCAAACGCCGTGCCGGTCTTTCGGTTGCTCATTGTCTTTTCTCCTTGCTTAGTTTTATTTTGTGCAGCCGCTGGTCTTCAAGGTGCGGGTCCGCACGGTCCGCAGCGCGCTGCTTGTATTCGCTGTCTTGGCACTCCGCCCATTTTGCAAGCCATTCGCGGCGACGGCCACACACCGAATGGCAACCAACGCAGCGCTCCGAGCAGCTCCGGCAGGGGTTTATCTCGTTGAGCTCTGCCGGGTGCATAGTCATCTTTTCCGCCTCCCGTCGTCTATGCGGTGCGCGGTGTGCGCATCATCAAGTCTCCACGCGGTATATTTACGGCAGTCACCGAAAAACTCGGCGACAGCCAGCGCAACGTGTACCACCGCAACGGCAGCACAAACGACTACAAGCGCGACGCCTATGTAGGGCAGTATGGCAAGGGCGAAATCGACCTCGCGGGTAGTGATTTCATTCATCTCGGTACCTCCTGCGGAGCTCGTCCGCGGTTTTCTTCCCAGTAGTGCAGCTCGGAGGGGAGCACCTTTTCCCCAAGCGCCAGTCCGCCGTTTACGTGGCGTATCGAGCGTATGACCGCCCTCGCGCCGTTTATGCCGATGCCGTAGCGCTGACGGATATCTTCGGCGGTGTAGCACGCAGGTTCCGCGGGTTTTTTCTCCGCCTCGGGCGCGCTCTGTGTGGTCTGTATGACTCCCAACTCCTTGAGAGCCTTGAGAACTTCAAGCATTTCCATCGTTCTACCTCCATTACTCCACGAGAGGGATGAATTTTACGAGTTGAAGCTCAGAGATGTTGGAGACAGGACCGAATTTGTACCGCACGTCCCCGTCATCATCAGTAACTGTTCCGTCGACAAACTCGTATATCTTTCCGACCGTATAGCCGTCGCCTGTGCCTCTATAGGTGCACACGACTTTACCGCTGTAATACTTCGGTTCGGGCTTATAGTCGATGGGCGTCAGAAACGATTCGAAAAGCGAACCTTCATAAAAGCAGTGCTGCCCAGTATAGTCCTTCATGCCTTCAACCACGTCATAGAAATATTCTCGCCCTTCCTTGCCGATGATCTTAATGATCCCGGCGCATGGTTGTATCTCATCCACGCATCTGTAATATTTTCCCACCTCTGCGCGAGGCTTCGCCGCTTCCGTTTCTCTTTCTTCAAAAAGCCGGCTGAATGCGATTCTTGCACCAGTTGCGAAATCAAAGGTATCCTCCGGCGAGCATTTTGCGGTCGCGGTCTTTATGAGCTCTTTTCCATCATACAGTCTTGCAATTGTTTCCGCACCGTCCGTTATGATGGCGATTTTCTTATTGCAAGCTTCCGCGACAGGCTCGAACATTTCGTCAGTCCAACGATGTCGAATAGATATACCAAGATGAGGGCATTCCTTGACAGTGTACATACCGCTTGAGGTTATTCCTGATATGGTAACCATCTGACCTTTAAGGTTGACCATCGAACTTACCGCAACCGCACTTATTTTTTCGCTTGCCATGTAGTAGCGCTGCCCTTCTTTCAGATCCTTTCTCACTCTGACTTTATCGCCTACTTTGTATTTCATTTTTTTCTTCCTTTCTTTTGCTCAATTTACGATTCTTCCGTCGCCATTATCTCATCAATGGCTTCGCATGCGTCCGAGATACACTCGCATATAAGGTTGTATCTGTCCGGACGTGGGTAGCGCCGTCCCTCGGCGTAGGCGCATATCGTTTGCGGTGAGATGCCCGTGTGCGCCGCTATGTAGTTGTAGCTGAGCCGGTAGCGGTCACGTGCCGTCGTGATGCGCTCGGCTATGTCTGCGGTGCTTCCGACGGCGGGCAGCCGCGATTTCGCATTCCCGAGGTCCCAGCCGCCGCGTTCAAGGGTGTCGATGACTATCATCAACCTGTCGGGGCGGCACCCGGCTATGAGACGCGCCGCCGCAAGGTAATCGTCTGGTGTGAGCGTCCTCAGCGGCGCGGTGCTGTCCCCCGACGCGAGCGGCAGCACATATGCGCCCTCGCGTCTTATAGCGGGCAGCACCTCGGATGTTACCCATTTGCGAAAAGTCTTGGCTTTCGGCTTGTCGCTGCGCAGGATGACGCTGTATAGACCGGATTCGTTGATGATGGTTGTTTCCCGCTTACGTCCGATGCTGTCGATGAGGGGTGTCTGACACACCTCATCTCCTTCGAGCCGTCTTGCGGCTACTTTGTGGTTTGCGATCCCCAGCACCTCGCACACGTCCTTCAGGACGAACCACGGCATGCCGTCTATCGTCAGCGTCCTGATCTCCCCGAACTCCGGGTTCGTAAATACCTGTACTTCATTTGTGGATTCCATTATGATTTCTCCTTTTTCGGCTGTATCATGCTATCTGCACCGCCGTAAAGCTGTTGAAAAATATCAGGATCGGGCTTGATGCTGCGCAGTATCAGCGCCAGATCGTCACGGGACAGTTTTTTCTTTTCGCAAAGAGTAAGAAATCTGTCCATCGTTTCATCGTCACCGATGCGGATAAATCTCCTCCATTTGTACTGCGTCAGGTCATGTCTGAGCTTCGGCGGGGTCATGAGTCTTTACCGTCCGCGAAGCACTTCTCGTATTTCGCGATCACAAGCAGGGATTCGGCAGTCACTGCTGCGGCTTTCTTTCCTCCGCGTGTACCAGACAAGATACGGCTCAATTCGGTTTTATCGACGGAAATGCCGCGCGCGGAAAGTTGTTCGAGCAACCACCGACTTGTCAGCCTGTTGCGACGCAAGGCGAGCACCACCCGTTCAGAGGGAGTGACGCTCACAAGCGTACTTTCTTCAATTGACATATTTCATTACCTCCTTATTTTTTTGTAATAATATTGTCGATGTCGGTTGACACAGGCTGAAAAACGTGGTATAATCAATTTGTTATGGAATCAATTATTATCGGGTCACTTTGTGCCCCGGCGTTTTTGTATGCCTTGCGTGTCAACTTTATTTGTTGTGGCTCTATTATACTTCACTTAATTCACTTTGTCAAGCGATAAAAGTGAATTAAGTGAAGTTTATGAATAGTGCACAAATTTTCACCAGTTAATTTGGTGAATGTGATTATTTGCAGGAGGATATTGTGGTGTTTTGGAAACGTTTTGTTGAGGTGTGTCAAGAAAAAGGAACAACACCGACCGCGGTTGTGAATGAACTCAATATTTCTGTGGGGAGCGTGACAAAGTGGAAAAACGGATCAATACCGCGAGATTCCACAATTTTAATGCTTGCTAATCACCTTGATGTATCGCCGGAGTATCTTTCCGGCAAGTCTGATTCAAAGGGCGATGGTGCCGACGAACTCGACGAATATCTTGAAGAACTCAAAACGCGTCCGGAGATGAAAATGCTTTTTTCGCTTGCCAAAGGCGCGACCAAGGAGGATGTCGAGCAGGCGGTGGCAATAATCGAAGCACTGAGAAAAACAAAGAATGGATGACATTGTGTGCCGCATTATTGATCTTCCCTCACGCGTAAATGCCGTGACCGTCGTTGATGAAAACGGCGATTTTAACGTATATGTAAATGCCCATATGTCAGATGAAGAGCAGAAAAAGGCATTTGCGCACGAGAAAAGACATATAAAAAAGCAACATTTTTATTCGCTCAAGCCGGTAAAGACCTGCGAGCGTGAAGCTGCGCAAGGGTCTGGAAAATAAAAAATGCAGCAATGCTGCAAAAATGCAAGGAGAAAATCTGATATGAAAAACACCGTTAAGCGAATCCTCTGCGCAGCAATTACCATGTTTTTGATCGCGGCGTCCCTTAGCGGGTGCTTTGTGCCTGCAACGGATCCGACCGACACAAAGAAGATCGACAACGGCACAGCGAGCGCCGAAGGAACCAATAACGGTACCAGCGGCACACCGAGCGGTGAGACAACAGTTGATGCAGGAAAAACCGCATCGCAGGTCACAATATCGGAACAGGTGCTTGTTGATCGTGACGGCGTAAAAATCACTCTGAAGTCTCTTGAGGATGTCCCTGTATGGGGTTTGGGGCTTAAGATGCTTATCGAAAACAATTCAGGCAAGGATATAGTTGCAACCTGCCAGAACCTTGTTATAAACGATTATATGATAGGCACAGACATGGCTGCGACAGTTGCCAACGGTAAAAAGTCCAATGAAATATTTTATATAAACCAAAGTTCCCTTGATGATGCGGGAATAACCGTCATAGAAAAAATCGACCTCGCCTTCACGGTTTCGGATTCCGGGTACAATACGATGTTCACGGAGAAGCTTGCGGGGATAAAAACATCCGCATTCAGCGGAAAGGCATTCGCAAAAGCTGATGAAGGCAAGGAGCTTCTGAATCGCGACGGCATTCGCATTGTCGGAAAATATATAAAGAACGACACTATGATGGGCAAAGAAGTCATGCTGTTCATAGAAAATACCGGCGACAAAGATATAACAGTATTCTGCGATGATATTTCCGTAAATGATTTTATGGTGACTACGATGTTTTCTCAAACCGTATGCGCCGGAAAGATGGCTGTTGACGGCGTCACGATCTTCAGCTCAGATCTTGAGAAGAACGGCATAACCGACATAAAAAACGTTGAGCTCAAATTCCGTGTGCGCTACGCGGATTCCTTCAACGAGATATTTACCACCGACGCAATAGCTTTTTCAGCGTCATAACCAAACATAAAAACCGGACTGTTGCATTTTAATGCGGCAGTCCGAAATGCAATTAGGATTTGTTGAGTTGAATTGAGAGCAAAGTTCTAACGGCAGATTATCATAACGATTTATAAAAGAATACGCAAATTATCGGCAGAGCCGTGGCGTATCAACATCTAATAAAAGGCTGAAGTTAAAAGGAGCTATGACATGAGCGAATTTTTCTACATTTTGGATGCACTTTTGGTGATTACGACACCCGTGTTGTTTATAATTTGGTTGATTCGCATGGCAATGAAAAAGAAAGCCTTAAAGATAGGCGTTGCGACTGCCATATGTGCCGGTTTGATAATACCGATCGCGTTTATAGGTGCGCTTGTAAATCCCGCTACATACTGCAAGCATGAGTATGAGGTCACAGAAGAAATTCCCGCCACATGCAAAGAAGAAGGTCGAATCACACGGGTTTGCTCGCTTTGCAATGACAAAAAGACCGAAAAGATCGCAAAGACCGAGCATGAGTGGCAAGTTGAATCCACTGTCCCCGCGACCTGTACTGCAAAGGGCGGAGTGGTACAGACTTGTCGGATATGTGGGGAAGCGAGACAAACAGACACATCGGATGCGCTCGGGCACGCAATGAAGGAGTATTCCCGCACCGAACCCACGCGCGAAACTGCCGGAAAGATCGTATATCGCTGTGAGCGATGCGGCGCCGAAGAAACGGAAACACTTGACAAGCTGCCGCCGCTTACTTATGTAGAGGATGTCACCTTTGATGAAATATACCGTGCATATAAGGATAACGAACTGCGCGCAAATGAAAAATATCAAAACAAACGCTACCGCGTGACCGCAAAGGTATATGACATTTCGGCGGGTGGAGTGCTCGGACTTGGCAGAGGCGCGACACTTACACTTGAGACCACTGTAGACGGCGCATATGTTCTGATATTTGCTGTGTTCGGTAAGGATCAGGAAGCTGCGCTTAAGGAGATCAGCACCGGAGACATGATTACATTTGAAGGCAAATGTCTCAGTTCGCTTTCATGGACAGACTGCGAGATCATAAAATAACGCCATAGATAAATGGGCTCTATTCCAACGATGGTGTCCACTCTAATCGGCTCCCTTTGCCGAGATGGAATCGGTCAGACCGACCCCATCGTTGGAGATTGGGTAAGTCAAACTTACCCAATCGTGCGGTGATATGAATGTAAAAAGTAAAAGGGGGGTGAGTTTGACTCACCCCCTTGCGAGAGGAGAAAAAACATGGCATCCTATGAAAAGGTCGGAGACACATGGACGGTCAGGTACCGTGAGTATCAGTCTGACGGGAGCACAAAGAACGTGCGCAAGTCCGGTTTCGCCCGCAAGCGCGACGCGCAGGATTACTTCGAGTCGATAAAGAGCCAGATAAAAAAGCACAACGAGCAAATAAACTCTCCGGCGCACATCCTCTTTGAGGACATGGTGGGTGCATGGTACGACTACAAGCGCGGCAGAACGAAGGAATCATCCTTTTACACCGCGCGCGGAAAGGTCGAAAAACACATAGTCCCGGCTTTTTCCGGCAGATATTTTGACGAGGTGACCGTGCGGGACATCTTCGCATGGCAGGAGGCACTGGGCGCCTCGGGACTTTCGTACTCCTACCGCGTCGGGCTGCGCGGCTTCCTTGCGTCCATCTACAAATACGCCGCGCGGTACTGCGAGGCTGTGAACATCATCGACCGCGTGGAGCCGCCACGCAACACCGACCCTCCGCGCGAGATGCATTTCTGGACGCGCGAGCAGTTCCGGACCTTTATCGAAAAGGTAGACGACCCGACATACGCCCTGCTTTTCCGCACACTTTACGTCACCGGTTGCCGCAAGGGAGAGGCTTTCGCCCTCACATGGGATGATTTCGACCCGGTCGCGTGCACTCTCTCAATCTCAAAGTCAATCACCCGCAAGACTGACGGCGGAGCGTATGCCGTCACCACGCCCAAGAACACCTCGTCGGTGCGCACGGTAGACCTTCCGTCCTCGCTCGTGTCCGCGCTACTTTCGCACCGCAGCGGAAGCCCGGACGACGCACGGTTCATTTTCGGCTGTAACCGTCCGCTCGCCGAGAAAACCGTGACCCGCGCTTTTGACAAAGCTATCGCCGCTGCAGGCGTCCCGCGCATACGCATCCACGATCTGCGTCACAGTTGCGCGTCTCTCCTGATCTCCGAGGGCATCTCGATCGTAGCCGTGTCAAAACGCCTCGGACACAAAAACATCGAACAGACCCTCAACACGTACTCCCACATGATGCCGCGCGACAACGAAAAAATGCTCGCGGCACTCGAGGGTATTTGACAAATCAAGCCCGATGTGGTATAATTAAGGCGTCGGAAATGCCCCCAAACCCCCTCAAAGTGTAACAGTGTAACGCAACAAACAACCTTTCTATATTTCTTTATAGGCTATTTTATTTATTATTATTATTTATTGTTACTTTGTAACAAAATAATATATATATAAAGAAAACGGGCTTAAATCGTCTGAAATCGCCGAAAACGGCGAAACATTCTCTGCAACAAAGTCGTTACTTGCTGCACCTCTGCCGGTAACAGCCTCTTTTTCGCCGCTTTTGCCCCTCTTTCGGGTAGTTACAAACCCGATTATTTACAAAATTATACATCAGAGCGCGTCATCGCGCGGGAAAATTTTAGAAAATCCCGTCAGGACGCGCTATTTTTCTCGTCCTGCGGGTGAAAGGATGGAAAATGATGGAGAAGGATGAAGCCACAAAGGGTGTTGTGGTCAAAAAAACTTATCGCAACAACTGGCTCTCGGATGCCGCGCTCAATCTTGAGCCGGGTGACAACCGTCTGTATATCCAAATCAGCGCGAAGTTGATGGAAATGCCGGAAATCGACCTGAAGGATCCTGCCCAGGTCGCCAAGCGGCTCGGTGAGTATTTCTCCCTTATGGCTGACAATGACACAAAGCCCACGGTTGCAGGTCTCGGGCTCGCGCTCGGTTTGGATCGGCGCAGACTGTGGGAGATCAGAAATGATAATCTGGAACACAGAAGTTTACCACCGGAAACCGTGGACTTAATCAAAAAAGCGCACAAAGTTATGGAGAATTTGTGGGAAAACTACATGAATAACGGCAAAATCAACCCCGTTACAGGGATATTTATGGGAAAGAATCAATTCGGGTATCAGGACAAAAGCGAAGTTGTGCTCACTCCGAACAATCCGCTCGGGGACGCGAGGGACACAAAGGCGCTCGAGGCGCAGTACATCGAGAGCGTGACGGGCGGAGAAGAGAAATAAGGCACAAAGGGCGCACAAAGGCACAAAGGGGTTCGGCAGAGGCTTCAGGGGCTGCCGGTCTGCTTTTCGGGCTGCTGCGTGCGGCGGAACGGTGAGGGGCGTTCCGACTGGCGGCGTTCTTGAGCGCACGTGGCGGGCGCGTGCGCTCCGTGTGGCGCGTTTGCGCGTGATGTGTACTCTCACATATGCGGAGCGTTTCGCGCCTCTACGGGCATTTTCGCGCCTTGTGAGAGGGTGCGCCGCGTGAGGCGTGACGGCTCGCAGCCTGACAGAGCGACGGCAGAGCGCAAAAAAGCCCCCGGAGGTGATCCGGGGGTGATCTTTGCGGCTTATCTCTGCCACCAGTGGCGGCGCGGGCGCTGGTCTGTCCACCACTTGACGCGGGCGGCTATGTCATCGGGCGCGGTGTAGGGCACCGCGACGAGCTCCGGCGCGTAATGCTTCGGGGTCAGGTAGTACGCCTGACCGTACAGCGGCAGCCCGACACACTCAGCCGTGCTGATGATCTGGCGGCTCTCGACCGCGTCGCGGCACCGAAGCCCGACGCGCGCGGGGCAGTTGGCGGTAAACTCGGCGGATAGCGTCTTGCGGTTGGGGCATTGCGTGCCCGCGATCAGGTGCACGCGCGCCGAGCGTCCTATCATGGCGATGTGCGCAAGCTGTTTGACCGTGCGCGGCTCGCTCGTCACGAGGTCGCCGAGCTCGTCGATAATGACATAGATATCACACTCGGCGGACATGGTCAGCCCCGCGCGGCGTGCGCGGTCGTTGCGTTGGTCGATGATGACCGCGAGCCAGTCAAGCAGCCTCGCAGCTTCCGCAGGCGTGTCGCAATACCTCGCGGTGTGCGGCACGTCGCGCCAGCGGTAGAGCTCGGTTTTTTTTGTGTCGATCAAAACAAACTGCCGTTGATCGGGGTTTGAGAAACACAATGCGGTGTGTATTATGTCTGCCATTAGTACGCTCTTACCGCTGCCGGTCGTGCCTGCTATCAGCGTGTGCGGCTGCTGCAGGATGTCGGCGCATAGCAGCGGATAGGCGCCGCCGGGTGTGGTCCAATAATGCGGGGTCATATCGTTTCACCTCTTTAAAATGCGCCGGGGCGGTTGCCCCGGCGTGAAATTATGCGGCGATCGAGCCGAAATGCGCGAACTTGTAAATGTACTTGCAAAGGTCGGCGAAGCCGTTAATATTGACGTTGCCGGAGTATGCGGCGTTTTGCTGCCTGATGCTCAGGCGTCCGGAGCGCTCCCAGTTGATGAGATACAGCCCGTCAAATATACGTGTTGTCTCGTCCTTGCTTGCGAGTGCTCCGCGGGCGGTGGCTGCCCACTCCTGCGCTACGGTGTCAAATATGCCGTCTGCATACTCGACAAAGATATACAGGTTAGCACCTGCGAGGATCTCGCCCGTGCGCTCGTCGCGGTCGTAGCTCTCACGGGGTGCGAGGATGCGGCGCACGGCTTCGGCGCTCACCTCGGGCGACATGATGCGGATATGTGCGGCGGTGCTGTACCCCGCGTCCCTGACCGACACACGGACGGCGTGCGGGTCGATGCCCGCCGTCTTGAGGTCGTTTTTGATGCCTGCGGATAATTCGCGGTTTGTCATTGCTGCGCCCTCCTTAACCTATCACAAGGTCGTGTTTTGCGCGGCGCAGGTACTCGCGCACAAACTCCGCGTCTGTGCGGCAGTTGCAGCGCGTGGCGACGTGCTCGCGGGTTTCATCGTCCATCATTTGGGCGATAACTTCGATTCCTACGGCTTTGATAGCCTTTGCGGGTGTGGTGGTGCTGTGTCCGTTGTCGATGCTGATAGATTTCATTTTTTAATCCTCCATAAGGTATTGACTTTTTTCTCTGCCTGTGTTATAATGGAGGAGCGATTCAGGCAGGCTCTTCGCCCCTCGTTTCGTTTGCTTGGGCTGTTATGCGGTGTGAACGCTGACAGCCTTTTTATTTTACTTCGTTATGTATTCGATGCACTGGAGTATATCCGCGGCGCTCATTCCGTGGGCTTTCAACCACTCTATGAGCCGTGATATCAATCGTTTCATTCTCATGTTTCCTCGCTCCCTCCTGCCGATTTATAACCGCTTTTCGATTACGTATATATTATAGCACATTCGCACCTACTTGTCAATAGTTTCTGCGAAACTTTTTCAAGATTTTTTGCGAAAATATCGCGCCAGCGGTTCAGCGCTCACCGTGGCGGGCGATCTCCTGCCGTTCGGACGGCGTGCGCCCATGCTTCAGGCGCTCCGGCGTGCGACGGGTACCGGTGGGGGATATGCCGGGGGAGCTGCGGGCGGGGTTAGCCCCTTCTGCACCCGCGAAAAATAAAAAGGCTTGTTTCGCAAAAACCTATTGACATTCGCACAAACTTGTGATATAATAAGTGCGGACGGAGGAAGATACCATGAACTTCAAAAACGCAGTTGGATATATTCGAGTAAGTACCGAAGGACAGGTCGGAGACGATAAATTCGGCATTGACTCTCAAAAGCAGTCCATTCTTCTCTATGCAAACGAGAATGGGTACAACATTGTGGAATGGTTTATCGACAAGGCGGTGAGCGGTGTAAAGGATAACCGTCCTGAACTTGACAAGATCCTCTACGGAGCTGACGTAACCAATCCTCCGTATGAAGCGGTCATCGTAGCGAAATCAGACCGCGTGGCAAGAGACATCAAGCTTTACTTTTATTACCTTTACACACTTGAAAAGAAAAATATTAAGCTTCTGAGTGTTTGCGAACGCTTCGATGATGACAACGGTCTGAGCGGCATTTATCGCTCCATCATGCTTTTTGTGGCGGAGCAGGAGCGGCGTAACATTGCGATGCGAACAAGCAGCGGGCGTAGGATCAAAGCAAAAGCCGGAGGGTATAGCGGTGGTCGTAGTCCTTACGGCTATAAGGTTGAAAACAGCCAACTTGTTATCAACGAGGCTGAAGTACCTATTGTAAAGGCGGTCTTTGAGGGACTGGACGCAGGTCGCACACTTTGGGACATCGCCGACGGTCTGACTGCCGCAGGGTATACCACGCGCAAAGGTACACCTTTTCGCGAGTCAAATGTAAGAAGCATTCGAGATAACCGTCCTTTCTACGAGGGAATGTATAAGTACGGCAAGGATATGAACTGGGTCAAAGGCGTGCACGAGCCGATATTGAAGCCGTCGGAAGAGCACAACATTGACAAGGACACCGACAGATAAAAAACTGAATATCAAGTCTCCCGCGACGGGGCGAGAGAGAGAAAGCCGACAGGGGCTGTGATGCGAGAGCGTCACGGTCCCTGTTTTTTATTTCATTTCAAAGAATCGGAGGAGAGGGAAAATGACCGAAAAAGAACTTATACCGCGCGTTCGGGCTGCGATAGAGCGGCGACCGGGAGACGTGGGAGCATACGGAGATCTGTTTGAGCTCTGCCGCAACCTTGAGGAGACGGACTTTGCGGCGGCGCACGAGACGAACTTGCAGCTACGGCAGGATGTTGTGCGGATGATACGCGGGGGCGGCAGTTCGATAGGAGCTTTTTACGAGCTGTACCGGAAGACGCTGCTGTTTGACGCGCCGCACTTTTTTGACCCGTACATGCTGTATCTTGAGATAGACCGACCGCCGAGGGAGCGGTTTTATCAGCCGAGACGGCGGGTGCTGCGTCAGGTAGCGGATGCGATACAGGACCTTGCGGAGGATCGCCTTGATGAGCTGTTCATATCCATGCCGCCGCGTGTCGGGAAGACGACGGTGCTTATGTTCCTGCTCACATGGATAATCGGGAGGAACGGGGAGGTATCGAATCTTTACTCGGCGTTTTCGGACACGATAACCGGGGCGATGTATTCGGGCGTGCTCGAGGTGATAACGGACCCTGTGACATACAGATACGGGGACGTGTTTCCGACGGCGACGGTGGCACGGACGGACGCGAAGGACGAGACCATAGACATGGGGCGGCGCAAGAGGTATCCGTCGCTGACCTGCCGCTCTCTTTACGGCACGCTGAACGGTGCGTGCGACTGTGCGGGATTCCTGATCTCGGACGACCTTATAGGCGGCATAGAGGAAGCGCTCAATAAGGACAGGATGATGTCTGCATGGTCGAAGGTAGACAATAACCTTCTGCCGCGTGCCAAGGAGAAGGCAAAGATACTGTGGTGCGGCACGCGGTGGTCTGTCATAGACCCGGCGGGGCTGCGCATCGACCTGCTTTCGAATGATGAGAGGTTCCGCAGGCGCAGGTGGCGTGTGATAAACCTGTCTGCGCTGGATGAGAGGGATGAGAGCCGCTTTGATTACGATTACGGCGTGGGATTTTCGTCCGACTACTACCGGCAGCGGCGCGCGTCGTTTGAGAGGAACAACGACATGGCGTCATGGAATGCGCAATACAATGGAGAACCGATAGAGAGGGAAGGCGCGCTGTTTACGCCGAACGACTTCCGGTATTACAACGGTGTGCTGCCCGAGGGAGATCCTGACCGTGTGTTTATGGCGGTAGACCCCGCGTTCGGTGCGGGCGACTTTACGGCGGCTCCGGTGTGCTTTCGCTACGGGGACGACATTTATGTGCATGATGTCGTGTACGACAGCGGAGAGAAGAACGTGACTCAGCCGCTGCTTGCGGGAGCTGTCGAGAAATACTCGGTGGCTGCGATGCAGATAGAGGCGAACAGATCGACTGCGGCGTTCCGCGACGGTGTTGCCGCGGCGCTTGCAAAGAAAGGTCTGCACATAAATCTGACGACGAAACCGGCGCCGCCCAACACGGCGAAGGCGGACCGCATACTGGACAAGGCATCTGACATGCGGGAGCACATGATCTTCCGCGAGTCGGGCACGCGATCGCGCGCTTACGAGATGTTCATGCAGAATGTGTTCTCGTACAAGCTGCTCGGAAAGAACAAGCACGACGACGCACCCGACAGCCTTGCGATGGCAATAGACATGGCTCTCGGGCGGTCGAAGAAGATGAACGTTTTCCGCCGCACCGTATAATGGTCGATACTCACCGAATATTGTGAGGTCATATTGACAGTTAGTCCCGTTCATGGTAACATGAACGCAGAACACATCGGAGGAGGTGCCGCATGGCTTACGGCAGAGGAAATGTTTCGTTCGGTCGCACGGTGATATACACCGGAGCCAAGACGATAGACGACGGGAATATATGCGATGAGCTTGCTGCGGCGCTGTCGGTGCACGCGGTGAACCGCAATGAGATACAGTATCTTTACGACTACCGGCGCGGCAAGCAGCCGATACTGGGGCGCACTAAGGAAATACGCCCGGAGATATGCAACCGCATCGTGGAGAACCGCGCGGACGAGATAGTGACGTTCAAGGCGGGGTATCAGACCGCGGAGCCGTGTCAGTATGTGGCGCGCGCGGACAAGGACATTTCGGACGCGATAAACTATCTCAACGACGTCATGTACGTCTGTGACAAGGAATACAGCGACGACGTGCTCGTTGATTGGTTCTTTACCTGCGGCACGGCGTACCGCATGATACTGCCGCGCGCGGGCGGCGGTGACGAGGATCCGCTCGCGGTGTACACTCTCGACCCGCGCGATGCGTTCGTCGTATACTCGCGCGAGCTTGGGCGCCGTCCGATGATGGGCGTGACCGTTGCGGAGCTTACGGACGGGCGGCAGCTCGCCTGTGTTTACACCGACAGCAAATATTACGAGATAACAGACGGTGTGATAACCCACCGAGGGGTGAATCTGGTCGGTACGGTGCCGATAATCGAATACCCCGCGAACACCTGCCGCATAGGTGCGTTCGAGATCGTGCTTCCGCTTCTCGATGCGATAAACAACGTTGAGTCGAACCGCCTTGACGGTGTGGAGCAGTTCATTCAGGCTCTGCTCGTGCTGAAGGGCGTCGATGTCGAGGAAGACTCCATAAAGAAGGTCAAGGAGCTCGGCGGTCTCGGGCTGCCGTCCGAAGGGGACGCGTTTTATCTGACGCAGGCGCTCGATCAGGCGCAGACGCAGACGCTCAAGGACGATATGTATCAGGCGGTGCTGACGATATGCGGGATGCCGAACCGCAACGGCGGTTCATCCACCTCCGACACGGGCGCTGCGGTGACGATGCGTGACGGATGGTCGGAAGCCGAGAGCCGTGCGAAGCGTGTGGAGAAGATGTTCCGCCGCTCCGAGAAGCGTTTTCTGCGCATTGCGCTGAGGCTTCTGAGAGATCTCAAGGTCAGCAAGCTCGAGCTTTCCGACGTGGATATCCGCTGCCCGAGACGCAATTACGAAAATGTGCAGGAGAAGGCGCAGGTGCTCACCACGATGCTTGCGAGCGACATGATACATCCCAAGCTTGCATTCGAACACAGCGGTCTTTTTGTAGATCCGGAGCTTGCCTATACGCTGAGCCGTCAATATGCCGAGGAGCAGGCGGAAAAAGAGGCGGAGGAGCTGCGGAAGCTGGACGCTGCGGCTGTCGGTGCGGCAAAGACCGCGAACGGACAGCCGGAGGAAACGGGCGATGTATGACTACACCGACAAGGCGATAAAGTACCTTGACCGGCGGTACATCCGTATGTTTGGGAAGGTGCGGGCGCTCGCATCCTTTGACGAGGTGCACGTGATGAGCTCGGTGAAGTCGCTTTACGGTGAGCTCGAGCGCCTGACGCGGGAGATATTCCTGCGCATTGCGCGTCGGGCTTACGACCTGACGGACGGTCCCGGAAGCATTGATGCGGAATGGGTAGACGAGCTTCTCGAGGGATATGACCCGGTGACGAAATATGTCTTTTCGCACGAGGTCGAACGCAAGGCTGCGCGCTTTGAGGAGGCTCTCGTAGCCTCGCATCATGCGCCGACCGAGGTAAAGACCGCGCTGCGGCTCTGGTCGCGCATGGTACACGAATATGCCGTGCGGGTGACGCGCGAGGCGGCGAAAAAGGCGCTGTGCGACTGCGGGATCGAATACTGGCGGTGGCACACGCTCGATGACAGGGCGTGCCGCACCTGCCGCGAGAGAAACGGGAGGATATACCGCGTTTCGGATTATCCCGACCCGCCGCACATCGGCTGCCGATGTTATCCGGAGGCGGTGAGAAAATGAGCGTTCCGATAACTCCCGAGGTATGGGAGACGATAGAAAAGATACTCCGACGCGGCGACACCGTTGAGCTGAAGCGCGAAAACGGGCGGCTCGTTATTGTGGAGATCACAAGAAAAGTGAAAACGAAGACCTCTATAAACGGGTAGAGGTGAGAAGCCAAACGGGGCTGACGGACATTTGTCTGTCGGCTCCGTTTTTCTTTTTCGGTGAGTGAACACCTTAAAACGCACGGACAGAAAAGTCCATAAAACAGAAAAACAGTGCTGAGTGAACAGCCTAAAAAACGCGGAGGAAAACAAAATGATGAAGATCGACACGACAAAGATCGAAGGCTACGACACCATGACGCCCGAGGAGAAGATCGCGGCGCTTGAGGCATTCCAGTATGACGACCGTGAGGGAGAGGTGCAGCGCCTCAAGACGGCTCTGACGAAATCGAACTCGGACGCCGCAGACTGGAAGCGCAAGCACAATGCGCTCCTTTCGGAGGACGAACGCAGAAAGCAGGAGCGTGACGAGGAGCTTGAGTCGCTCCGTTCCGCCGTTGCGGACATGAAGCGCGAAAAGCTCGTATCGGACTATCGCGCGCAGTTTCTGTCTCTCGGATACGACGATGCGCTCGCCTCTGATACCGCTGCGGCGCTTGCGGACGGCAACATAGCAAAAGTCTTTGCGAATCAGGCGGCGTGGAGCTCCGGCAGGGAGAGCGCCGTGCGCGCGGAAATGCTGCGCGGGCAGGAACGTCCGCCCGTCGGAACAGGCACCGGTGAACGCCCCGTGACCCTTGAGGACCTGCGAAGGATGCCGCAGGACGAGAGGTGGAAATTCTCAAACGAGCATCCGGAAGAATACGCAAAAATTTATGACGGAGGAAAATAAGAGATGGCAAACACCCCTTACAGCAATTTTTATCTTTCTAACGAGGTCGAAGATCAGTTCAATTCGCACCTCGACCTTATGCAGTTCTGCAAACCCGACAGAACACTCACCGGCACTGCCGGCATGACCCGCAAGATCAACATATACAAGGCTACCGACGGCACCGAGAAACTTGCCAAGGGTGCGGGCAACACCAAGAGCATAGAGGTATCTTACACTCAGCGCGAGTACAAGATACAGCTCGCTCAGAACCGCTTCAAGTACTACGATGAGGACGCGATGGAGGACCCCATGATCGTTCCCGTCGGTGTGCGTTACGGTGCGACCGATATGTTCAACACCGTGAACGGCGACGTTTACGGCGAGATCAAGAAGGCGAAGCGCGTGCTTCTTGCTTCGAAATTCGATTTTGCCGCTTTTGCGGATGCCGTGTCGATGTTCAACCTCGAGAACCTTGAGGGCGCGAGCATATATGCGCTCGTCCATCCCAAGGACATGGCTGCGATACGCAAGGCTATGGGCGAGGACCTCAAGTATGTTGAGGCTTTCGCAAAGAACGGCTACGTGGGTACCGTTGCTGGCGTGAACGTCTATTCCAAGAAGGACGCGACTCCCGGCGCGATATACATCGCAAAGCGCGATGCTCTGACCGCCTTTATCAAGAAGGGCACCGAGGTCGAGCAGATAGCCAAAAACAACCGCAGCGAGGACGCCGCGAACACCCGCGAGAACTACATATACACCCGCAAGTATTACCTTGTGGCTCTCACCGACGAGCGCTATGACGTAAAGATCATGGCGGGCACTGCGACCACTTCGAACGACGCAACTCCCTCTGCAAGTAAGACCTACTATGCTGCCGACGGTGCGGGCTACGTGGCTGTGACTCCCGCGGAGGGTGACAACCCCAAGACCAAGGGCTGGTTCGAGATCGCATAATGGAAGACCGGGAGAAGCTGGCGCTCGTGCGGTCGATGACGGGCAAGCCGGAGGATCAGCCCGGCTGGGAGGACTCGGTCCTTCTCGACTATCTCTCGGTCGCGGGGCGCGCAATAATCGACCGCGCCTTTCCCTACCGTTCGGCTGACACCGACGAGGTGCCCGCAAAGTACGAATCGCTGCAATGCGAGATCGCCGTGTATCTTCTTAACCGCCGCGGAGCGGAAGGAGAGACGGCGCATTCGGAAAACGGCATATCGCGGCAGTATGAGGACGGGTGGATACCCGATTCCATGCTTCGCCGCGTGCTGCCGACGGTGACGGTATTCGGGGTGAGATGACGATGCGCTGCATGACGATAAACCAATCGAAATTCTTTTATTCCGCTTTTCTCAGGCGCGAACCGATAAAGGATGATTACGGCAACGAAACGGGCGAGGGGCGCGCGGTGTATGCGGACCCCGTCCCGCTTTGGGCGAACATATCCCCGTCTACCGGATACGCGCAGACGGAGCAGTTCGGAACGTCGCTCCAATACGACCGCGTGATAGTCATGGAGCGGTGCCCGTTCGACGAGGATGCGGTGCTGTTCATTGATTCACCGCCGAAGAAGAACGACGGCGGAGAGTGGCTTTACGACTACATCGTCAAGAAGATAGCGCCGTCGCCCTCGGGCGGGAGCGTTTCGGTAGCGGTCAGCAAGGTGAAGGTATCATAATGAAGATAAAGGTATCGGGGCTTGCATCTGCGGCGGGGCGGCTGAAGAAATACCGCAACGGGCTTGCAGGTAAGATGCACATTTTCCTTGAGCGGCTTGCGGCTGTCGGTATCAGCACTGCCGGTGTGAGATTTGAGCACGCGCAGTATGACGGCGTGAACGATGTCACGGTTGACGGTGCACCGGAGTGGCTGAGCGACACGCGGCTTGCCATAACCGCCCGCGGACAGGCTGTTGCCTTTATCGAATTCGGCACGGGCGTGCATTACGTCGAAGAGCACCCGAAGGCTGCGGAGCTGGGGCTCGAGCGCGGCACATACGGGCAGGGCAAAGGCTCGCGCGATCTGTGGGGCTATTACGGAGAACCGGGAACGAACGGCAAAGTGATACGCACAACCGAGCGCGGTCAGGTCGTGCTGACGCACGGCAACCCGCCCGCACGTGCCATGTACGAAGCGGGGCGCGACATGCGCGCAAGGATATCCGAGATAGCTGCGGAGGTATTCGGATGATAGACTGCGAAAACGAAATATTTACGGCGGTGGCAACAAAGCTGCGTCGGCAGTTTACGGGTATCACCGTTTACGGCAGGACGGAACTGACGCCGTCGAAATTCCCCTGCGTGTGCATAGAAGAGGCGGACAACTTTTCACATTTGCGCACACGCGACAGCGGCTCGAACTGCCGCTATGCCGAGGTGATGTATGAGGTGAACGTTTACTCGAACAGGTCGGGCGGACCGAAAGCCGAGTGCCGCACGATATTTGCGGCGGTGAACGATATACTCGAATCTCTCGGCTTTACGCGTCTCACGTGCACGCCGGTAGCGCTTGACGACGCGACGAAATACCGCATATGCGGCAGATTTACGGCACTCATTTCGGAGAACAAAACAGTTTTCAGGAGGTAAATAACAATGGCTATAAGCACATATAAGACTTTTCTCATGAAAAAAGGCTCGGGGAGCAACTACGAAAAGCTCGTGGATATCAAAAACTTTCCCGATCTCGGCGGCGAGCCCGACAAGATAGAGACTACGACTCTTTCCGACGGCGCACGCACATATATCCCCGGCATCGAGGACACCGACAACCTTTCGTTTGATGCCAACTACACAAAGGCAGACTTCACGACTCTCAAAGCGCTGAAGGGCACCGAACAGGATCTCGCTATTTGGTTCGGCGGCACCGAGTCGGAAGGCACGGTCACTCCCACCGGCAGCGACGGCAAGTTCGAATTTAAGGGCTATGTCGATTGCTACGTCAAGGGCGGTGACGTCAACAGCGCCGTTGAGATGAGCGTGGTCGTGACTCCCTCCACCGCCATAACCATGGCGACCGCATAAGGAGGCGCGGCATGGCAAAGACGATAACTTTCACATACGACGGAGCGGAGTACACGCTTGAGTTCACCCGCCGCACGGTGGAGCGCATGGAAGAGAGGGGATTCAACCCCGACGATATCAGAACGAAGCCGGTATCGACTCTGCCGGCGCTGTTCTCGGGTGCGTTTATTGCGCATCATCCTTTTGTCAAGCAGGAAAAAGTCAACGCCATTTTCGAAAAGCTCACGGGAAAGAACGAGCTTTTCGCAAAGCTCGGCGAAATGTACGCGGATACCCTTGAATCTCTCATGGACGAGCCTGAGGAATCCGAGGGAAACGTGAAGTGGGGCGCGAGTTGGTAAGTGGCTCGCCGTCCCCTGACGGGGGCGCGGCTGTAAAGCCCGTCCCCGTATCCTTTACAAAGGAATTTTACAAACACTTACCGTTTTATCTCTCGATAGGCATGAGCACCGAGGAGTATTTCGACGGCGCACCGGAGCTTGCGCGTGCATACAGACGTGCCGAGGAGCTGCGCGAGAAGCGGCGCGAGAAGCGGCGCAACACCGATGCATGGCTCGCGGGTGCATATTTCTATGAGGCTCTGTGCGACGCTGCGCCGATACTTCGGCTGTCGTTTTCTCCCGCAAAGGCTCACCCGTATCTTTCGGAGCCGTATCCGCTCACGCGCGACGACGCGCGCCGGACGGAGCAGAAGAAGGAGAGGGGAGCCATGGAACGCGCGGCGGCGCATGTGACCGCGTGGGCTGCGGGAGTGAATTCACGCCGCAAGGCGAGAAAGGAGAGCGCGGGTAATGGATGAAGTAATAGATACAATAAAAATAGAAGTTGACGGCGATTCGGAAAAAGCTCTCGGCGCCATTGACAGGCTTATAGAGCGGCTCGATAAGATACAGAACGCGGCTACGGGCGCGAACAAACCGCTCGGTGCGCTCGGGCGCGTGATGGAGAAGCTCGACGGTATATTTTCCGGTTCGGAGAATATGTCAAAGCTGCGCGACCTTGCTGACGGTCTGTCGGCGCTCGGCAGCGTGGGAAAGATAAGCATTTCAAAGACCGTTGCCGACCGCATAATGGATATCGGTGCGGCGGTCGATTGCCTCAAGGACGTCGATATGACGAAGCTTTCCGACATGGCAAACGGGCTTGCGGCTCTCGGAAACGTCGGGGATATACGCATGCCGAACATAAGCGCGGCGGCAAACCGTGCGGCGGGCGGCGGTGCTCCGTCTGCCCCGTCGGTTTTTTCGGGCAACGGAGTGGCGGCGTCTGAGCAGACCGAGGCAACGAACTCCGAGCTCACGACGACTCTTACGCTCGTGCAGAAAATAAAGCAGGGCGCGGCGGGGACGCTCGGTGTCGTGAAGCAGATATCCGATAAGATCGGCAGCGGCATAAAAAAGAAGCTGAGCGGGATAGTGACCATGTTTACGCGCCGTGTGGTATACCGCGCCATGAATGCGCTGATCTCGCTCATTGTGAACGGCTTCCGCACAGGCATAGCCGAGGTGTATCAATACAGCAAGGCGATAGACGGGAGGCTCGCAAAGTCGCTCGACACCATTGCGACGGCTATGGGGTATCTGCACGCCTCGCTCGGGGCGGCTGCGGCACCGATCATAAATATGCTCGCGCCTGCCGTGGACAAGCTGACCGACGGCTTTGTGAACGTGCTGAACATAGTCAATCAGGTACTGGCACGTCTCTCGGGAGCCGACACATGGACGCGCGCCATCAAAACGTCGCGGGAATACGCGGAAGCGACCGACGACGCAGCAAAGGCGAACAAGAAACTGAAAAATTCCATCCTCGGCTTTGATGAGATCAATGCTCTGAACGGTGCGAATGCGACGGGTACCGGAAACGGCACTTCCGGTGCGTCGTACAGGTTCGAAGAGGTGCCGATAGATACCGAACAGACCGACAAGCTGATAGATAAGCTGCGCCGGCTGCTTACGATCGCTCTCGGCATCGGTGCAGCCGTCAAGGGATGGAAAATAGCCGACGCCCTCAATGTTTCTGAACTCGGTAAGGCTGCCGATTTTATGCGCGGACTGTCCCTTTCTCTTGCGGGAGCGGTGACGGAGGGCGCGTCTATCGCGGATATAATCGCCAACGGGATGAGCGGCACGAATCTTGTGGGAACTCTGCTCGGCGGCGGTGCCGTCGTGGGCGGTGCCGCAAAGATCGGCGGAGTTTTCGGGAGTGCGGCACTCGGCGCGGGTGTCGGTGCAATCATCGCGGGCATCCCCATGGCGGCAGCGGGGATATGGGACGCCATAAAGAACAAACTCAACTGGCTCAATGCATCTCTGATCGCTACGGGTACAACTCTCACGGGGGCGGGCATCGGCGCTATAATCGGCGCTTGCGGCGGACCGATAGGCGCGGGTATCGGTGCTCTTATCGGACTCGTTGCCGGTGCGCTCACCGACCTTACCATTCTTGTAATACAGAACTGGGACGAGATATCCGCTTTCCTGTCCGGCATCGGCACATGGATATGGGACAATATTTTTGTACCTGTCGGCGGGTTCTTCTCGGGCGTCGCGGGCTGGATAAACAGCAATGTCATACAGCCTGTTGTCGGTTTCTTTTCTTCGATATTCGAAGCCATAGGCGCGGTGCTCGCGCGCATATACGAGAAAGCCAAGGAGATAGTTGTTGGCATTGTAAAGGGCATAGCCTCGATCTATGTGAAAGCGTGGGAGATATTTGTCAAGCTCGGCGAGATATGCGCCGCTCTTTGGAAAGCGGTTTATACATATATCGTGGTCCCCGTGACGGATTTTTTCTCCGGTCTTGCGCAGCGCTTTTATCGGGGTGTGATTGTGCCGATAACGCAGTTCTTTTCGGGCGTCGGAGCGTGGGTTTACGGACATATTATTCAGCCGTTTTGGAACTGGCTCGTATGGCTGAAGGATAAAGCGGTCACCCTTTTCAAGAGCATCGGGATCATTGTGGTGGATTTTGTTTCCGGACTTTTCAAAAAGGTGATAAACGGGATCTTTGAGCGCATTGAGAGCACAGTGAATGGTTTTATCAAGATGCTGAACGGTGCGATAGGTCTGATAAACAAGATCCCCGGCGTGAGTATTGAAAAGGTCACGGAATTGGCGATCCCGCGTCTTGCCTCCGGCGGATTTCCGGACGAGGGGCAGTTGTTCATCGCGCGTGAGGCGGGTCCCGAGATGGTCGGTACAATGGGCTCGCGCACTGCGGTGGCAAACAACGCGCAGATCGTTGAGGGCATACGGCAGGGCGTATATGAGGCTATGCTTGCGAGCGGTCGCGGAGAGGGCGACGTCGTGATACAGATAGTCGATGCCGACGGCACGGTGCGCTCCGAACGGCACATAAGCGCCGCCGAGAGACGCAACCGCCGTGACGGTCGTGTGGTGATCCCGCTCGGCACTTAATAAGGAGGACGTATATGGATTTTTACGAAGACGAAAACAATCCGATACGCTCGGTGGATGACGTGTCCGTTCCCTGTCCGTCCGGATATCAGTGGAGCGAGAACGATGTTTCCGCCTCCGATGCCGGACGCACCGAGGACACGAAGATGCACAAGATGCGCCTCGGCTCCTGCGTGAAGCTTCAGCTCTCGTGGCAGAACATAACCACCGAGAAGGCGTCGCGCATACTGACGGCATTCGCGCCGCAATACATATCGGTGTGCTACCTTGATCCGCACGCGGGAGGCTACCGCACAAAGGAATTCTACGTGGGGGACAGGAGCGCGCCGCTCTACAATGCAAAGCTCGGTGTGTGGAGCGGTCTTTCTTTCGACATAATCGAGCGCACGGCTGAGGCGCGGGAAGGAGATTTTGACTGATGTATAACGTCGGTGACGATGTAAAGCGGCTGTTTTTGAAGGATTACAGACAGGTGTGCGAGCTGACGAGCGCGGACGGACAGATAAAGCTCACCGAAACGGACGTGCGGGAGGGCGGTCTGACGGTAGACAGATACACCTCGAACGGCTCGCGCATAGATATCGGTTCCGTTGCGGCGGCACAGCTCGACCTGACGCTCGACAACCGCGACGGGCGCTTTGACGGCGTGAATTTTGAGGGCGTTGAGCTGTTCCTCCGTGTGGGTGTGAAGAAATGGGATGCGCACGCATGGGAGAAGGCTGTGGTGCATTGGCTTCCCATCGGGTATTTTACCGTTGACGAGCCTCCGCGCAAGCAGCGCAGCATATCGCTTTCGGCGCTTGACCGTATGGTGAAGTTCGATGTGCCCTTTGACGCTTCGGGGCTGACATTTCCCGTTACTCACGCTGCGCTTGCGGCTTATTGCTGCGAAAAGTGCGGTGTGCCAGCGGGTGATATGTCGGAGCTTCTGAATTCCGACTATGAGATAAGTACCGTGGGTGATGACGACTCGCTGACATACAGGCGTGTCGTGCGGCAGATAGCGGAGCTCGGCGGATGCTGCGCGTTCATAGACCGCGAGGGTAAACTTGCGTTCGGATGGTATCGGGCAGCAGAGACGGTCCTTGACGGTTCTGCGCGGTATCAGGGTGCCGACTTATGGGAAAAGGATGTTGTGATATCCGGTGTCGATGTTGAGACGGATGACGGCACAGTGTCGCACGGAGAGGGCTGCGGCAGCCGTATGACGGTATCCGGCAACGGTCTGCTGACACATGATGCGGACAGTGTTGCGGAGGCGCTTGCCGGACGGCTTGAGGGCTTTTCTTACCGTCCGTTTTCGGCAAAAACGCCCGCAATGCCGTGGCTCGATCCGCTTGACGGCATTATATATATTGATGGAAACGGCGCGAAGCATTACAGCATAATAACGAATTGGAAATACAGGCTCAACGGTAGTACGTCGCTTGACGGCAAGGGCGAGACCGAGCAGAAAAGCACGTATCAGTCACTGGGCGGTATGACGGATTCGCAGACAAAGCAGGTGCGCCGTGACATAGGAAAGGCGTCGGACCGTCTCGAGGGCAAGATAGGCGAAACCGCCAAAACGCAGGAGGATCTGAGCACGATGATAGCAAACAGTCTGGGTGTCTACATGACGAAGGTCAAGGGGACGGACGGTGCGGTGATATATTATTTTCACGATGCCGAGACGCCCGAGGAGAGCAGCATCGTATACACCTTCCGGGCGAACGGGTTCGCGTGGACGGACGATTATCAGGGAGATGATACCGACTGGCAATACGGTCTGACGCGCGACGGGAATCTGCTTATAAAGATGCTGACGGCGATAAAGATCACCGCCGATCAGATAGACGCAGCGGAGCTTAAGGTCAAGGCGGCGAACGTGACGGGCAAGCTGACGGCGGATCAGATATCCGTCGATGATCTGACCGTGGATATCGCGAATGTGACGGGCGAACTGAACGTCGAGGGCGCGATGTACACCATTCCCAAGCTGTGCCACGCATTCAACGAGCACGTCGGTCTGATGGTCGATTGGAAAAGCACCACGACATCGGACATTACGCATTTGCAGGAAGTGGTCGGCAACAATTCCGGTCTCGGTCCGGGCGAGGAGTCGCATGAAGCGCGCATCACGTCACTTGAAGAACGCATCGCAAATCTGGAGGAGAATTTCAAAGGATGAAGATAACAAAGAAGATCACAGTTGACGTATCGCGGGAGAATCGGTTCGAACCGATACCCGCGAAGCAGCTCGACAGCGGGTCGCGGTACCTTGAGATCGAGCTGCAAAGCGACGGCGAGGCGCTGACGGTGCCGTCGGGTGCGATGGTGCTTGTCAATGCGCGGCGCGACGACGGTGCGGCGAGATCCTTTGCGGGCACGGTGGGCACCGGCGGCAAGATCACGGTGCCGCTCACGTCGTGGATGCTGGAGCTTGACGGCATGGTGCGCTGCGACGTATCGGTCGTTGTAGGCGACGAAAAGCTGACGTCGCTTGCGTTTTGGGTCAGGGCACAAAGGGCGGCGAACGGTAATGACGAGATAAGCGCCGACGAAAATTACGACGTGCTCGTTGGGCTTATAAACAAATGCAATGCGGCGCTTGTCGATGCGCCGTACATAGGCGACAACGGCAACTGGTACACGGGCGGCACCGACAGCGGCAAGCCCTCGCGTGGTGTGCAGGGTCCCAAAGGCGACCCATACGGCGACGATTACGTCCTTGAGCAGGGCACTTCGGGCATATGGTACTACCGCAAATGGGCATCCGGTCGCGCGGAGTGCTGGGGCACGGTCGAGTGCACAGGCGTGACGGCTACAAGCACGTGGGGCAACGCGTATGAGAGCACAACGGAATACGGCAATGTGGATTATCCCTTCACGTTCGCGGAGCTTCCGGTGCAGCAGCTCCACGTAGGCGATTCGGGCGCGGCGTTTTTCGTTGAGACACAGCTCAACAATCAGCGGCACACGAAATCCAACACGGGCAAATGGTATTTTTGGCGCCCTGCCGAGATGACGAGCGAGGTCAATGTCAACGTCGATGTATACGTTATGGGCAAGCTGACGAACGATGCGCAATTGTCGCTCACGGACGGCACGGAGGTGAGCTACTGATGGCGAAAAAGCTGTACGAAGAATCGACGATACAGGCGATAGCCGACGCGATACGCGCCAAAAACGGCAGCGATGCGACGTACAAGCCCGCCGAAATGCCCGCGGCGATAGCGGCTATTTCGGGGTCGGGCAGCACTGCCGCCGAGCACATCACATGGCATCAATGCCCAGAGGCTGTGCGCAATTACCTTGCAGGCGTGACCTACGACCCGGCCGACTACACCGTGTCACAGATAGCGACCTACGCGCCCGCAACAGCCGTACAAAGCAACACCAAACCCGTTGGCAAGACGGTCGACGGCGTTACGTATTACAACGGTGTGCCTAACGTGGCAGCGCCCTTTGCATCGACCAACAAGGCGGGGACGGTGAAACCGCTTGATGCGCTGAGATGGATAAATACGACAACCGATAACGTCCGTGATATCGGCGGGTGGGCTTGTGACGGCGGCACTGTCAAGTATGGGATGCTATTTCGCGGCGGCGAAGCACAGGTGGCAGACAAAGACCTGATGACAAACAAAATCGGCGTAAAGACAGAGTTGCAGTTGCGCGGGAAGGCGGAGTCTCCGCAAAAGTACTCGCTTTGGGGCATCGAATGGTTTTGCGCCGATGATTACAACTGGTACTCGCTGACCAACACGGACGCGTGGAAATACAATCTCGGAGTTGTGTTTGACTCCGTGACCAAAAACAAACCCGTGTATTTTCATTGCTCGGCGGGAGCTGACCGAACGGGAACGCTCGCGTGCGTGCTTGAAGCACTGCTCGGAATGGCACAAAGCGACATTGATAAGGACTATGAGCTTACCTGTTTTTACAGCGGCACCGGCACAGATGCGACTGCGCGCAGAAGGAACGAGAGCGACTGGCAAGGGCTGATTAATGCCATCAAATCCGTGCCTCTTGTCGGAGGGCTTGCGGACACATTTCGCAACCGCGCGATATCTTTTGCTGTCTCTCTCGGATTTACCGCCGAGGAAATCAACGCTTACCGTGCGGCGATGATAGACGGCACTCCCGAAACGATCACATTGTCGCTTGATAATTTTACGGTCACGAAAACGGGAGATAATGCGACGATAACAGGGGCCGACACGGTAACAAAGTATCAAAAATACACGGCAACAATAACTCCCGCGAGCGGATATGACCTGTCGGAAGTATCGGTGCAGATGGGCGGCGCGGATATCAAGCGCAATAGTTATCTGCAATACGTATATCCCGATGACAAGGGCGTAATCGTTATACCGCAGGCGACAGGAAACATAACCATCACAGCCAAGGCAGTTACAGGCGCGCCGCCGGTAAACATACTGGATACATACGGTTACACGAACGGAAAACGTCTTAGCGGCTCGACCGGCAACGAATCAGATTCTTCCGGGGCTTGCACGACAGGCTTTATTCCCGTTGCAAGCGGAGACATAATCCGCATCAAGGGCTTTACTTTCGCCGGATATCCTAACGCGACAGTGGTCTTTTATTCGTCCGCCCAAGCGCGGCTCAATAATCAGAGCGATATAAGCACACCATATACCGGATCGAGTTACGCAAGCGGGATTACTGTGAGCAGTAACGGGATTTTTGAGTTTGTCTACAACAGCGACACTCCGGCGGGCACGGCGTATATCAAGGTGTCTGCAACCTGCGCAGACGGCGCGAACGCCTATGCGACGAAGAACGAAGAACTGCCGGTATAGCAATTTGGGAGGCGTACATAAATGAACTACATAAAAATAACCGTCCGCGAGAAGCGGGCAAAATGCAACGGGCGCGAGCGCATAGTCTGCGGCAACAGCGACTATGTTATCAAATTCGATTTTGACGACGAATGGGCGGCATATGACACAAAGACCGCGCGGTTCGTCTACGACGGCGGCAAATACACCGACGTGCAATTTACGGGCGATGAGGTCGGCGTGCCTGTGCTGCGCGACACGCGCACGGTATCGGTCGGGTGCTATGCGGGCGACATACGCACGACCACTGCGGCGCTGATACAAGCCGTCCCGTGCTGCACCGATCCCGACGGCACGCCCGCAGACCCCGCGCCGGATGTGTATAACCAACTCATGATACGGTTCAATACCGCCGTCCGAACGGCGGAACAGAGCTTTACGGACGCGGAAAAGGCGCAGGCACGGGCGAACATCGGCGCGATGGACGAAACATTAGGGCTGAGAGCGCAGGAAGTGACCTACACAATGTTCGGCAGAACGGAGACCAAAAAGATATATATCGAAACGGGAACCCTGACGGCGCCTGCGGATGACGCTACGGATGAAATCAAAACAAAGTACAACGGCATTGTATATAACATATGCAACTCGGGGGTATCGAGGAATCCTGCCGGAATGGAAGGCTTTTTGAAAGGCTTCATTCTGCTTTATCAGGCGGGGCTTTTGTCTGCGGAATTCCGCGCATATAAAGATCCGTTCAAAAGCGTATTATATCAATTCGCTTACTCGCCGAAAAGGAAGCGGCTCGGGGCGTATTTTGTAGATGGTGACACGGTGGTAAGTTGCTGGCAGGAAGAGGACACCGGAGAAATCAAATACAGCACCGTTGAAAGTCACACACCGCTCATGATGAATGTGACCGCGGACGGACAGCGTGTGATGCCACAGCAGACCATGAAAGCCGACCCCACCGCAGACATGCAGATTGCGACGAAACATTATGTAGATAGCGAGATCGAGGCGGGAAAGGAAAAGTGGGAGTTGCTTGAAAAATACGACAATATCACTGAGCCGGTCGCCAAGATCGAATTTGCACCCGAAGGAATCGAACAGTGCAAGAAAATCCATTTCAACGGCATTATTGAAGTTGCGGGAACAGGAAGCGCCACGGTGTGGATGTACGCCAACAATATGACGGCTGATTGGTATCAGTTGTTTGCGGCAAAGGCAGCCAAAGTGACCGTAAACGGTGAGTTTTATTGGACTCCTGAGGGATATCTGACATTTGAAGGCGCGACGTGCGCCGGTTCGCTTGCCGAATATCCGCCCGCCATGAGCAATGTAAGAAAATATGTTTACGATAACTCCAAGCGACAAACTCCGCTATCAAAAATTCAGTTCGCCCCTTATTATGCGGATAGCACCGTGACGGGGTTAACCTATCGTAATGTTCAAATATGGGGGATAAAGAAATGAAGATTTGCATCAATGGTGTGATTCGCGAAATGACTGCCGAAGAGATCGCGGAGTGTGAGAAAATGGCAGCGGAAATGCCAGTGCCGGAACCGTCGCTTGAGGATCAGGTGAAAGAACTGCGTGAAGCTCTCGACCTCCTGCTCAGCGGAGAGACGGAGGCAAAGTCATGACGGATGAGCTGCGCGAGAGGATCCTTGCCTACAACAAAAAGCGCAAGGAGATCGAAACCGAGCGGGACAGGCTGCGAACACAGCTTGACGGTATTATATCCCGGCTCGATGAGATCAAAGGCAATAAACTCTATAAGCTCCTGCCCGCATGGGTGCGGGAGCTGATCGAAAAAATCACAACGGAGGAACAGAAAAATGAAAACACTTGAAAAGATCGACGGTGTTATAAGCACCGGCAGCGCGGCTGACGAAAAGGCGATATGGGACTACCTCATGGGGGAATTCGGCAATGCATACGGTGTTGCGGGTCTGATGGGTAACCTGTACGCCGAGTCGGGGCTGCGTTCGGACAACCTTGAGAACTCGGCGGAGCGGAGGCTCGGCTACAACGATGCGTCCTACACCGAGGCGGTCGATGCGGAGACGTATGACAACTTCATAAACGACCACGCGGGGTACGGTCTGGCGCAATGGACGTATTGGTCCCGCAAGCGCGATCTGCTGATCCATGCGAAGAAGTGCGGCAAGTCGATAGGCGACTATGAGATGCAGCTCGGCTATCTCATGAAGGAGCTGCGCGCGTACTTCGGCAAGGACGTTGCGATACTCTCCGAGGCGGGATCGGTAAAGGAAGCGTCGGATGCGATACTGCTGAACTTCGAGCGTCCCGCGGATCAGAGCGAGGCGAACTGCGCCAGACGTGCCGAGCTCGGGCGGGTGTATTACAACAAGTATGCGACCGTTGCTGAGCCGGACGAGCCTGAGCAGCCGGAAGAACCCGAACAGCCGACTCCCATCGGCACGATATACACCGTGCAGGCGGGCGACACGCTTTCGGGCATCGGCAAGCGCTACGGTGTGGATTGGCGGGAGCTTGCAAAGCTCAACAACATCGAGAACCCGAACCTCATACGCGTCGGGCAGAAGATAGAGATACCCGGTGCGGCTCCCGAGCCCGAGGAACCGGACGAGCCCGCAGAGCCCGAAGAGGTGAAGTACACCGTCGTGAAGGGCGACAGTCTGTGGGGCATCGCAAAGAAGTTTTACGGCAAGGGATGGAAGTTCCCGATGATAATGCAGGCGAACGGCATGAAGCTGCCTGCCATTTACCCCGGCGACGTGCTGACGATACCGGAGGAATGATATGGAGACGATCGGGAAAATAGCGCAGATATGCTCATATGCCATGTCGGTATTCGCGCTGCTGGCGCTGCTCATAAAGCCGATGCGCCTGTGGCTGTGCGGGATGAACGAAGTCCGCAACGGGCAGAAATGCCTTTTGCGGGCGGACATGCTGCGGATGTATTACCGCCACTGCGACGCGGGGACGATACGGCAGTATGAGTATGAGAATTTCATGTATGAATACAAGGCGTACAAAGCCTTGGGCGGCAATTCTTTCATTGACAGGATATACGCCGAGGTGAAGACTTGGCATATCGGAACATAACGGACAGATAAGGAGAAAATCATGACGAACGTAATTATTGAAAACCTTGTGCAGATCGTGGCGACTCTCATCGTTACCCTGATAGGCGTGCTCGGCGCGTGGCTGACCGCGAAGATCGCAAAGCGCGCGGAGCTGTCGAACATAAGCACGGCGACCGACGAGGCGATACGCGCGGCGCAGACGACCGTGCTTGAGCTTCAGCAGACGACGGTTGACAAGCTGAAGGCTGCGAGTGCCGACGGCAAGTTGACGAAGGCTGAGATAGCCGAGCTCGGGAAGATGCTGATAGACGGCTCGATGGAGAAGATGTCCGACGCGGCGAAGAACGTGCTGAACTCTGCGGGCGTGGATATCACGGCGATAATCAAAGGCGCGGGCGAGGCTCTCATCGCGTCGATGAAGGAAAAGAAATAAGGTAAAGAAAAGCCCTGACCGAAAGGTCAGGGCTTATTTTTTGATTTTGGTATCATTGCGGGGATCCCGTGCTTTTGGATCAATAATGCTTGTGTTTCGTCTCGGGCGGCTTTGGCAGACTCGATGCTTGTAAAGCCTGTGCCCACTACCAATTCGCCCGCTACGCGGCAGCTAAAGCGGTATTGACCTGCGCGCCCAGACTCGGGGAACACTCCGCGCACGCCTGTTTTGCTTTTCTTAGTCGCCTCTTGCTTGAAGACGCAGCTCAGGTTGGCTCCGTTTACTATGTTGGCAGCGACCCCCGCGTCAGACAGTGCTTTGAAATCGTTGACGGAATACCTCAAGCAGCCGCAGCTTTTTGGTTTGTCTTTCACGCTGCATTTCGGCAATTCGAATTCTTTGCCGCAGGCAAGACAGCGGCACCGGTACATTGTATCTCCGCCTAAATATCTGTTTTCGGTTTTTTCGATCACGTATATGCCGCCGTACTGCCCGCTCGGGAGGTCGGCGAGCTTTTCACGCTTCCGGCACCCGCAGTCTATCTGCGGGAAGCGTTTGTTGGTCATTTGCTGTCCGGGAATAATCGCTTCGTTTCTGCATCTGTGACATTTGCAGCGCCATGTAACTGCACCGCGAGGGGTTTTGCCCGCGATTTCTATCACTTCAAGATCGCCGAATCTTTGACCTGTCAGGTCGCGTATACTTTTGCTCATAATTTAATTGCTGTTGGCGGGGGCATTTGCATTCACTCCGCCGCACACAAGGTCATCCGCGCGGCAGTCGAGAACTTCTGCAAGACGGCAGACAAATGCGTATTTTGCGTCTCCGAGGTTGGCGCCGCCTTCATAACGGGCTATCTGGGAGCGGGTGCATCCGACGGCTTCGGCAAGCTGTGTCTGCGTCATATCCTTACGTTTGCGGTAATACTCAAGCGCGGTGACGGTGTTGAGGTCATCGAAGTATTTTTTTACGTGCCACTTCTCGACTATGGTGGCTCCCGCGTCGCGCTTGAACGATGTGATGGAAGCGCGGAGCTCGTGGATGCGTGCCATGATGTTGGCTGCCTGTTTGCTGTCTTTGATGCGGTGCGTTGTGAGTATCTGCAACACCTGATTGTACAGGAATTCGGGCTTATATTCATACGCGGTGATTGCTGCGTCCAGAGCGGCATTGGCTCTCGGCTCCTTGCAATGGTGGGTGGCGATCTCCTCCGCCAGACCGAGGATTACGCCGAACTTCTGTCCGTCGGTGTAATTCATGATCTCGGGCGCAAACGGGTCGAATTTGCGGGCGGGTTCGATTTCGATCTCGAAGGGAACTGTTGTGCCGTGAAGGTCGGCGATGCGGAAGACAAACTCGCGCGGTTTGTCGGTCGTCGGGTCAAAGTCCGCAAGTGCGTCACTGCCGCTGGCGATGATGTGCAGTCCGTCGGCATCCACCCACGCACGGGAGAGGATGTAACCGGCGCTGTTCTTTGCGTCGGTGGCGTCGATGATAGCAGCGAAGTTGTTCTCGATGGCGCTTTTAAGGTTGTCGCCCTCGATGATGAGCGGGCGGTCTTTGAGGGTGAGAGAATAGGTCATTGTAAGCCTCCGTTAATTTGGAACACGTCCTTTGTTGTCTGTATTATAGCACATAACGGAGTGTCTGTCAATAGGTATTTTTAAAAATGTAGCGCAGATTGTACATTTATTTTTTTAAAAACACCTCTAATAAGCTCCTATAAACAGCTCAGAAAAACATGGCGAAAAAATTCTTGTACCTAAATTGTACCTAACGATTTTTCAATAGCTCAAAAACCACAATATATTGTGGCATATAAAGCAAAAGAACCACTATATATAGTGGTTCTTTTTCTGGCGGAGAAGCAGAGAGACGACGCCGAGCACGAAAACACGCGAAAATCGCATTTTTACGCACTTTTAAGACCGTTTTTACGCGTTTTTCACGTATTTTCACGCTCAAAAACCATAAAAAACGAATTCTTGTACCTAAAATGTACCTACCAACATAAACTGCGGCGAAGGGGTCTCAATGGTTTTGCATTCATGTATTTAATTCATATTTGGTCTTTAAATCATTGTGCCAACTAAACTCTATATAGCCTTCCTTTTGCAAACGTCCTACCACAATTCCGGGATCGATTCCGATTTCTTCAGAAAAATTAATCAAGGATTCTTCGGTGAATGATCTCTTTCGGACAAAAGAATTAAAGGCAGCCTGCGGAATCAAAATTTCTTTTGCAAATTGATCGGCGCATCTTTCTGCACAATTGTCGATTTCTGCGCCTTGGTTCAAATGTCCTAAGACAATGTGTCCAATTTCATGGAACAAACTAAACCAGAATCTATCGGCATCTTTACCTCGCAAAGTCAGCCCGATTACGATTTTATCGTTATCATAAAAAGTCGCGCCGTGAAGAAACGAACCGCCGATATGAGGCAAAAAAACCAATGCTATTCCGCAGTTAGCCAGCAACTCGCAAAGTTCATTGCAAAACTCAGCGGGGTCTTTTACCGTCATTGCTCGTATGGTGTTCAACTGTTTTGTGAGCTCATCCAAATTTATACGCGCGGTCTGAACTTTTCTTGCCTCGATTTTTGCTTTTTGAGCCCAAGCGATTAAGGCAAAATCGGTTTTTTCGGTAATGGATAACCGGCGGCATGCTATATTCGGAATAAGATTAGTATTTTCAAGCTTTTTTAACTGTACGACTTCGAAGAACTTGCGGAGATTTATCACACGCTCTTCAGGTTTTCGGGTGTCCGGCAACCAACCGTTCTTTACCATCTCCTTATACGGAAACTTTTTTGACAGTTCTTTGTCCGCATCTAACGCGTTTTCTGCTTCGACCTTAACAAGCTTTTCTCTATATAGGGATTCAAGATTGTTCCAAAACGCCGCTGGCAGACCGAGCACCATCTCCAACCTGTATGCAACATCAGATGTAAGCTGCACGTCACCGTTGATAAGATGACTTATATGCTTCTCAGACATGCCCATACGAGAAGCAAACTCCTTTTGACTCATACCACGATCCTCGAGCTGCTCCTTTATGGTTGCGCCGGGTGGTGTGGCAATGTAGCTACGACTCCTCGTCATTGTGATTTCCCTCCTTTTGACTGTTTCCCATTTCAATGATAATCTATTATATCGATAATATACGCAATTTGCGCTTTGTCCTCCTTCTTCGTAAAAACTAACCTCATTGGATGTACAAGATCGACGGCGTATTGATCTTGTCTATTATGATGCAACGGATGGCAACGACCTACGTGAAATTTAATCATTTCTTCGACACTTGACGCGGCTATGATTTGTTCTATTCGATGCTGAATTTTTTCAGCCATTTTTAATCCATACTTTTTTTCAGCAACCGAAGCATTCGTACACACCTTCTCAATGCTCGAGTTTTTATACTCAACTTTCAATGAATCACCTCGCTCGATTAACTTCATAGGTCAATTATATTATAACAAGAATGATTCGTAATGTCAATAGCAAATTAACCCGATGGGGTGATTTTGCCACGTAAAGTTTTGTGCACGAGATAAACCGAGGCTAATAATTCACAGAGCTTGCTACAGCTAAGTAAGTATAAATATGTTGTCATTTATTGTATGAGTACTATTACATAAATTATTCGCAAAAGTATCACTTGGTATCACTTAGTATCAGTACAGCCGCCGAATGCTCGGCGGCTGTGTTTATTTATGCTTCCTTGGACGCATCCATCTTTGCGCCACAATGCGGGCAATAGCTTTCTTTCGATTTTACTTCCCGCCCGCACTCCGCGTGAATCCACCCTTCAAGCTGTCCGCGTGCGTCTCGGATTTCTTCCCACTTTCCGTGCCTGACCTCCTGCACATCTGCGGCGGGAGCGTCGTGCAGCAGCCGTTGTATTTTTGCATGGACGAGATAATTTAGAGCGTATGTTTCAATATCGGAGATTTTTGTTTGCGCTCTTATATATGCTTCGCTTTCGTCCGATAGCATTTCATCTGCGTTAATGTATTTCGGCATTATTTTTTCTCCTTTGCAAGTGCTTCTTCGGCATCAGCAAGCGTCAGGAATATACGTGTTCCAAAGCTCGCAACGTCCGGGAATGAGGACACCGTTTTGCACGACACACTGCCATCTTTAAACATTACAAAGCTCACGACCCGCGTGGCATATGGCGTCCCGTCTTCGATATCATATACAATATCTCCGACATGACACGGCAGGATAACCACGCGACTGTCCTTATCGGCATTGGCGAGGGCGGCGATGCGGGAGACCGACACGTCGTTTATCTCGGTGAGGCGTGCAATTGTTTCGCCCGCAAGCACAAGTTTCATCTGCTGGATTTCCTCCGGCGTCAGCCCCGTGTCCTCATACGCCGCGAGGCGTTCATATATCTGTGCTTCACGGCATTTCGTCGTGTTATTCGCACGCCGCTCGATCTCGCACCGGTCATGCGCCCGGCAGGTCGTACAGATGGTAAAATCGGGTTTCGTCAGTCTATCCATAATGTGGCTCCTTTCAGGGCTTGACATCAATGTCGGGCAGGATGTTCGTGTGGAAATACACCTTGTAGTGATACGGGTCGGTGTGTGTGCCGTTGATATCTTCTACAACGTACAGCGTATAATCGTTCAGGAACACATAGTTCTTTTTGTACTGACCTTCTCCGACTTTTGCCGTTACGACAAGCTCGCTGTTAGAGTTGTTCGATATGTCTATGTAACCCTCTATGTACATTATCACTTTGTCGGTTCGAGCATTGTACACGGTGATGCGGCGCTCGCACTCAAAATACCCGGATTGCTTTGTGATGTTGGAGTTCGCAATATAAGCTTCGGAGCACCCGCTGAGCCCGAGCAGGATAACGAGTAAGGCTATAAGGGCGATAATGATCGCAATTGCGGTTGTTATGGTTTTGATAATTGTTGCTCTCTTTTTCATTTTTATTTCTCCTTCTCCACAAATTCGCCATTTTCGAGTTTGTATAGCGTATCTTCTTTGATTCTTTCGCCGTCAACGTATTCAGTTTTGACACAAAGCGGCAACCATTCCCCGTTCTTTTCTCCCCATTCGGCAAGCGTTATCCAGCTCCCGATTTTTGCACTTGCACAACAACCATTTCCGGCGCAACATATCACGGAGTTTTTTCCTGTAGATTTTATCCGCGCCGAGTCTCCGCTTGAGCCTATCTGCGCCCGGTTTCCGCTTGAGCCTATCCGCGCCCAGTTTCCGCTTGAGCCTATCCGCGCCCAGCCTCCGCTTGAGCCTATCCGCGCCGAGTCTCCGCTTGAGCCTATCCGCGCCGAGCCTCCGCTTGAGCCTATCCGCGCCCAGTCTCCGCTTGAGCCTATCCGCGCCGA
>ERZ808259.153-NODE-153-length-45238-cov-10.377664_pt1 | contig 45238 bp, 41 predicted proteins | sample MGYA00521279_ERZ808259 | MGnify/ENA primary metagenome ERZ808259 (study PRJEB31516, sample SAMN03275586) | gut metagenome | biome: mammalia-associated habitat; material: feces | host: Papio cynocephalus | place: Kenya | collected 2012-07-27 ...
TCCATCCCCAGTGTTTACTGGGGATACAGAGTATTTTAAGAAATTGGACTTTTCTGATTTTTAAACAGGTTTAACTAAAAGTGCCTTCGAGAAAAGGCATTTGTTCCCCATTGCAGTATCGCTCTGCACTTGTCGCCACTCGAATGGGGATATCTATTATAAAATTCCGAATCTCTTCTTCTCCTTGTTAGTAAGAGTCTCGGTTGTTTTAAGTATATCAAAGATACCTTTCAAATCATTATCAGTGAGCGTTCCAAAATACTCACCGTCCATTAACTTCTCCAAGGGAATAGAGAATAGCATTCCGCAATCAACATAGCTGTTATACTTCAAATAATCAGGATAGTCTGATTGATGAAGTAGATATTGGGCAGAGAGGAAAGAAGCCGAATAAGCTGCCTTTGGACTCATCTTTGTATTTACCAAGACGGAACCATAACAGACTTTCTTCACCTTATCAACGCCTATGATTACAAGTTTCTTGGGTTTCTGCTTTCTTCCATCCTTAAACACCAAGCCCTCATCTATAGAAATGATGGTTCTAATTAAAGAACCTATCTCCAACTTCTCTTCCGTAACTTGACGGAGATTGTCGAGATAAGCCTTTTGCAATTCTCTTAAATCCATAACAATGCCTTTTGTACTGCTTGGCGCTCTCGGATAACTGCCAACATAGCCTTGCTCGCCCCTGCAGCATCTGCCATGTCGTACATGGTGATTTTGGTGTCCTCACCAGTCTTGTCTGCTTGACGCTTTGCTCGCTTCCAAGCTTTATCCTCGTGAGACTTATCAGACAAGTCAAAAGAATCTACATCTTTACATTTGTCAATCCACTTATCAAGCATCTTGACATCTGCAACAGAGAGTTCATCCATATCACAAACGGCATTCTTTGAAGCCAAAATAAGTTGATGACCATTCTTAGATAGTTCTACATCCAAAGAAGCGACAAAGTCTTTCAATTCAGGAGAAGAAATGTCAGTCTTTCCTTCGACTCCACGCAAAACCTTATAGGTCAACGTAGGAACTGGTCCATGCTTTCTGGCTACGAATGTATCATAGACAATAGGCAAACCGTATTCTTTCAGTTGGTTTTGTTGGGCAAAATACATCACCTTGAAGAGGTGGATATAATCCACTCCCTCTGGAAATGCCTTCAGTATGTAAAGCACTACTGCCTTTATCTTCAGTATCTGTTCTATAGTTTTCATCTTCTCATTTTTCTATTAATTTGCCAAAATTACGATTTTATTTGCAAACAAACAAGATTTTTTAGAAAATTAACGCTATATTAGGTAAACCACCAATACAGCGTCCCCACTATCGTAAGCATCCAACCCCTTTGGCAATACGACTCCATCCACAGTGTTTACTGGGGATACAGAGTTTTTTTAGAAATTGGACTTTTTTGATTTTTAAACAGGTTTAACTAAAAGTGCCTCAGTCATCAGCGCATAATCCCTTCTACCATCAATTATCATGTCAAAGAACCTTCTGAAAAAATCCAGAGGTGCCTTGACCATAAGCTTGCAGGTTTCAACAAAAGTTAAGTAGGTCGCCATCTTTAGCTACGAAAGAAAGACAAGGCTATCAGAACTCAACCTTATAATTTGCGATGCCATACTGTTGACAGGCTTCCATCGCTTGGATTTCTCTCCAAGCCTCATGGAAGTATTCTTTGTCTGAGTCCAAGGTTATTGCATGAACATATTCGTGTCCCCCCTTCCTTGAACGAATTTCCAACTTCAACAACCTGAAGTTGTCATAGCTTCCATAGATGTATATTGACATAAGATTTTGGTTTCATCACCATCTGCACCTCATAGGGAGAAAACGAATTGATTTTATCTAATGAAAGTGGATTCATATCACCAAACATTTACAAACTTAGGTTCTTCACCTGTACGAGCCAAATAGTCTTGGCGAAGCATCTGTTCTAGCTCTTCCATTCGTTTTTTCTTTCTTTCCTTTGCAGCCATAAAACGCTTCATCGCTGCATTACGTTTCTCTAAAAACTCTTGATTGAAAATATCCATATTACCTCCTATTTAAAATTTGGTGCAAAGATAGTTTTTTCCGTGAAACCACCAAGAGTTTCTTGAATATTTTTAGGTAAATATGGCATAAACCTCCTTGAACATAAGGATTCTGGGCTAACTTTAATATTCGTTTCTTGATGGATTCATTCATAATCTTGTCTTCTATTATTAATTTAGCTGCAAAGAAGAGATTATGAGAAATTCTTCCTTTCACTTACGCAATACTACTTACTTCTGAAGTTAGTAGTACTTACTTGCCACTTGAAGTACTACTGCTACCGACAAGTAAGTACTACTTCATCAGCCAAGTAAGTACTACTGCCCTGACTATCTCACATTCTTCAAGCTCTTGTTGTGCATCGTATAGTGGTCGCCCACCACATACTCGCTGTGGTCCAGCTCTTCCGTGATATAAGAGGTAGTGTAGATGACTTGATAACTATCCGTATCATACTTCTTCAACTTGTCTATCAACGTATATTGGAATTTCTGCGCTCGCTCCATCTCGATTCCCTTATCCTCCATGTTGTCGGCAAAGATGAAGCGGGGATAGCGCATACAGCTGATGTCGAGCGAGGCGAAGAAGAGGGCGAAGCGTGCCACAAGTTTCAAGAAGAAGGAAGACGAGGCACTGTACTTGTTGTTCGGATCATGAAGATAGACCAGATTGCCTGAGAAATCGACCATGAAGTCGGATGGCTGGGAATCGGTGAAAGATTGTTGGCTTTCCTTGTCATGGTGCAAGAAATAGACTCCGTACTCCTGTATCTTCGACATGACGATGGAGCGGTGATGCTTCTGCTGGGCTGTTTTCGCCTCGATCAACCGCTTGGTTGCTGACAATTCAGACTCCAGTCGTTCTCTTTCCGCCACCTGCATCTCGTATTTCTCCGCCAGTTCCAGCATCGTATAGTATTGCGTCAGCTCGCCGTTTATCTCTCCTTTCTTATACATCAAGTCCTCGATAGCTTCAGCCCTACTGCTGCGCACGTTGCCAAGTAACTCGTCGAGATTCTTGCGTGCTGTCTTTCGCTTGGCTTTGAGCCCACGCAACCTCGCCTTTGCCTCCACTAATTTCTCCTCGTCATGGCGAAGGATGGCCTCCGTCTCTTGCTTCTGGAAGCTCAACTCGGATATGAGGCGCTTCGCCTGGGTCACGCCCGACTTGTTTTCCACCTTTTGCCGACATAGATGGCATGTACCTTCCGGCACGCCCTGGGGCAATGGGGAAAGACACTCCGGACAGTACTCCAAGCGCAGATTGCCCAACAGCTGGCGGGTGCTAACGGAATGGCGCAACGACAGTTGCTTGCGATCCAGCTCGGCGATAAACATCTGTGTGTCCTCGATATCATGTTCCAAGAGGTCTATTTCCTCTTCCACCTTGTCGCACTGCCGCTGGAGACTTCTTACGTCAGCCTTCAACTGGTCGCTCTGCGACTTGTTTTGCCTGACACCTTCCTCCCCTCGGCGCAAACAGGTTATCTCCTCGGCGATTTGTTCCATCTCCTTGTTTCTTGATCTGATGAGGTCGCCTATGAACTCCGTGGAACGCATCTGGGGGGTCAGCGATTTCTCCAAGGATCGTATATCCGCCTTGGTGTCGGCGATGGTTGTCTCCAACTCTTTCAGTCTTATCTTTGCCGCATACAGTTGCTCGTCAAAGATACCCAGGAGAAGGTCCGATACTGTCTCACGTGTGGTTTGGCTGTCAAACTGCTCGTAGAGGAACAGAGAGGAGGTAGGCGATTCCTGGTCGATATAGAGCAAGCGGAGCAACTGATGCATGGTGATGTTGCTGTCGCCCTGCACGATGGGCATACCCATCGTCTCGAAGAGAACCTTGGAAAAGCTGCTCTTGTTGGCGGTCGCCTTGTAACCAAAGGTACTCTCATCGCATTGGCCGACAAGTGCCTCACTGAGTGTTCCCCAATAGATGGTCATGCCTTGCAGTCCCTGCACTCTGCCCGTGGCATCTTTCACGATGGGACGTGAAAGAGTAATGGTAGCCCCACCTGTACTTATCTCGACCATGACTCGCGAACAGTGGCGTGCCTCGGGAACGAACTGCGTGTAGTCGCCTCCCAAGGCATAGAACAGCAGACGGGTAATGGTGGACTTGCCACTGCTGTTGGCTCCTCGGATGATGTTGACTCCATGATGGAACGACTCATCGTAAGCCACCTTGCCGTCGGCGGTTAGCACATACAGGCGATTGACGAAGAAATTAACAGCCATCGTATTTATATTCTAAGAGTTGGGTGCGATATTTCAATCCATAGACCCCGCAAAGCGGAGTGGTACGAAAACAATAGTTCAGCCAGGAAATGACATTCCGCTCATGGTCTGGCATGGCCTCCAATCCTGCCATGACCTGTCGCATCTTGGGCGCATCAGCTATCTTCACCTTCTGATGCAGCAACATCTCGGGGTCTATCAACCCATAGCTGGCGATTTGGCTGAGGGCTATCATTTGGTAAGGCTTCAGCCTTTCGAAGAGGCGGCGGTCATTGGTGGAGACATTGTAGGGATTCGCCTTTCGGGCGATGCTCTTGCTCAGTTGTTTTTTGAAGTCGGCCTCCGTTGGCTTGAGCCGTATCTTGTATGCCTTGTAGGGGAAGAGCAGATAGAAGTCGTAGATGCGAAGGCGGTCCACCTCGACGAAGTCCTCTCCCTCGAAGTCCTTCAGGATGTTGAGCATGCGATAGATGCCATTGAAGGGGTCGAACGCTGGGTTATACATCATAGACGGTCCAATTGATATGGCAATTGCCTGTAAGGTAATAAATCATGCCGAAGATGTCGTCCTCGTTGTAGCAGAGGCAGGTATCGTCGGCTCCGTTGGCATTCAGCTCCGCCATGACGGGCAGCACCACTTGCTCATAGACGGCGCGGTTGATGTCACGAAGGGGTTTACCGTCCTCGATCAACGGCATGACATAACCGTCGAAGCGGTTGCCGACAATGGCAAACAGATAACTGTCGATGCGCTGAGCCGACTCGTAATACTGAAAACGTGTCGCCTTCTTGGCATAGTACAGCTTCAACCTGCGAGCCTTCTCTATCGTAGACTTGGAGAATCCACCGTCCTGCAACTTCTGTATCAAGCCGATGGTATGCGGCAGCTTGGTGCGGTATCGCTTGATGTCATCCAACTTCTTCTGAAGCCTGACATCACGGTCGAACTCTTCCTTGAGTTTACGAAACCAACAAGTCAGGCGGCTGTCGGCATGTTCGTAGCGAATATAGGTGTTTGACTCCGTGGCATTGGGATTGTAGCTGCCTACATGCGACATGCGCACGTCATTGAAGCGATTGTCCTTGCCGGGATTTCCTTTAATGTCTATTTCCATGGTCATTAGTTCTTAAGGGATTAACAGGGAGGCGAACTCAGGCATCTATCAAAGCTTCAACCCTGTTGGTTATCTCGTGGTCGTCGGGATATTCACGGAGCTTGGCTCTTACCGAATGTTCCTTGTCACGCTCCAGAAGCTCTGTCAGCGTGGAGGCATTGGTTTCGGCGATGACACCCCGATTACACATTATATATATTATATTGGCCACGAGATTGCGGTTGAAGGTAGTGTCCTTCTGTCGCCCTGGCTCCAAGATGGTCTCAGAGACCTCTGGCAAGCTCAAGACTTGATGCCAAAGCGTATCGTAGCGATTCTTCCATTCCCTTGCCACTTGTCCTTTCAGCCGACTCACATAGTCGAGTATCTCTTTTTTTCGCTGTTCTATTTCGGCATCTGTGGGAGAAGGAACAGTGGGAGGAGGCGACTTGCGCTTGTCGCCATAGTTGTAATTGATGACTGTTGAGGCATTCGGATTGAAGTTTTGCACGTTATCTATGTGGATATCCGTAAAACTATTACCTGTGCCGGGATTGCCCTTGATATTGATATCCATATCCGCTTTCTTTTATCAGTTATATCTTATTGTGTTTCAAGGTGAAAGAAAGAAGAAAGTTGTATCAAACTTACTTCCTTGCTTTCGGTGCCGGAATGTAGTACCTTTGCATCGCAGTTCAGAAATAACTGCACATGGTTTAACTTCCTGTCGGGCGCAGACATGGTCTGCGTAAATACGAAGTCCCATACCGACGATGGGCATACGCATGATAGATTATTCTATTTTCTTGTGGAAGAGTCCTTTGAAGGAGGACGCAGTGGAAATGGCTTATGCCAAGAACCAAGTGAGAAAGGTGCTGACCTTCGATGACTTCGTGAAGCACATCTCCGACCATAACGGAGTCTTCACTCGTGGTACGGTGAAGGGCGTGGTGAGCGACACTTGCTCTTGCCTCGTGGAACAGTTGCTGATGGGCAACAAGGTTCAGTTTGGTGAGTTGGGCATCTTCAGCATCTCCATCACCTGCGAGCCTGCCGCTACGCTCAAGGAGTTCTCCGAGGACAACATCAAGGAGGTGAACATTCTCTTCAATCCCGGCGAGGACTTTGAGAACCTTCGTTCCAAGGCTGAGTTTAATCTCGTGGCAAGTCGTGCCGTACAGGCAGCTACCATCAAGGCGGTGAAGGCTAATGAAACGACTGTCGATTTGGAGGCTGTCAAGAAGAAGCCTAACTCGCCTGAGGATGATACCAACATGCCATCAGGCGATGGCGGTAGCACTCCATCGGGTGGCTCTACTACCCCTTCTGGCGGTAGTGGCAGCACGGATACCGAGAACCCTGACAAGGGCACCGAGGGAAGCGGTGACGGTCCTTCCGAAATGAATTAGTAGTTCGGCTGCGCCCGACTGCGGGTTGGGCGCAGCCAACTCTAAGCAACTTGTATTTTCAAAATGATGTTTCACCTTATTAATAATTATAAGTATGAATGCTGAAAATTTCTCTTCTGACTCCAAGAAGTTTTCTTGGGTTTCGATTCTGAACGCTGTCGTTCAAGCGATTGTTGCTGCGCTGACGGCGCTGGGGGTTAGCTCTTGTGCTAATGCGGTTTGATTTTTATGAAAAATCGAATCTAAAAAGGTTTTTCCAACCACCCCGTCCCTCCTTCATAAGGAGGGCTCCACCGCTCTCCCCAAGCCCCTCTCCCCTCAGGGTAGAGGGGATGTAGCTGGCTACGCTATAGCTTCGCCAGAGTTTTGGTATCGCTCGCGAGCCTTTGCCCCTACGGGGCGAGCGATGAGTTTTACGCAATAGAATTGCGATTTTTGTGCGGTGTTACACCGCTTTGATGAGAGCTTGCTGCATAACTTTTGACGAGAGATTGCTGCATAGCTCTTGATGAGAGATTGCTGCATAGCTCTTGATGAGAGCTTGCTGCTATTTAATATACATCTTTATAATGTACTTATATGATTCAAGAAAAATTCCCTTTGTCTATCGGTGAAGAGCTGGTGCGCAATGAGCGTGCGCTCCTCGCCAGAGTGGAGGATGGCAAACTGATGATGTCTGCCGACTCCGTGAGATTCCTTGTCTTGCATTGCTCGGCTACCCGACGCAACCAGGACTATGGTGTGGAACAGCTTCGCCGTGACCACAAGAGCCGTGGCTTCTACGACATCGGCTATCACTTTTATATCCGTAAGGATGGTACGATGACGCAGCATCGCTTCTTGCTTGAAGTGGGTGCGCATGCGAGACCATACAACCGTTGTTCCATTGGCATCTGCTACGAGGGTGGACTGGATGAGCATGGCAAGCCATGCGACACTCGCACGACCGAGCAGACTGAAAGAGTCATTGATGTGTTGACTCGTCTTCATAAGCTGTTTCCTAAAGCGAAGATTGTGGGGCATCGTGACTTGCCTGGCACTACGCCCAAGGAATGTCCTTGCTTGGACGCTCACGCTGTGTTCGGGTGGATAGAGGAGTTGTGATTTTCATAACAACTTCACATACTTACATTCCGTGAGAAAGGCGGCACAGGCAAGAAAGTTCTCTATCTTGACGACGAAACGCTTCTTGTTGGCTCCCTTCACTCGCTGGAAATACCCCTCGACTCCCTCGAAGATACCTTCCTCTATTCGTACCTTGGCATTGGGGCGGAGGTTGAGCCCATCAATCTCCTCCGCCTTGAAGTACTGGAGTTCGGTGTCGGGATTCTCATAGAGGCGCATGAAGTCCTCCATCTGCTTGTCGGGCACGATGATGGGACGGAACGAGCCATCTTCTGCAGGACGAGTCTTGAACTGCAAGAGTGTATTGTACTCAGCCTTCAAAGCTCGCATACAGGCTTCCTCCGACTGGATGAAGAGGAGATTGCGGATGACGGGGCGTTCCGTTATCTTGCGCACACGGTTCTTATGCCCCACCATACGCTCATAACGCTCCATCGGAACGAAAGCCTTGACGTCGGCGATTTGGCTCATCAAATCCATCACCTTCTGCTCTCGTCCGTATGGCGAACTCATCGCATACCAGTATTTTGGCTTTTCCAACGGCATATTATAGTATGTATATCCTTTTTCTTAGAGTATCGAAAAACTTGTATTTCTACACAAAAGGGTATTCCTTTAGCTCCTTAAAGATTTCATAAGTTTCTCACCTTTAAGCTATTACAGAGTTTTCTCAAAAACGTTTTCATGGGTAAGCCCATGCTTGTAGGGCTTCATTCCATGGAAATTATGTACAAAAATAAGGGAAATTATTGAAATAAACAAATTTTATTTTCTATTTTTTTTATTTTAACACTCGCATTTTTTGGAATGGGCTTCGCCATTCCAAAAGCGTACGTTGCAAAAAGGGCCGACCTCACGGCCAGCCCTTCCTTATACAGAGTAAAATTCAAATAGCCGACACACAATATAAAGGGTTGCCATCCTCACGGATAGCAACCCTTATTTGGTCATATCAACATAAAATTTTAATTTATATAAGAGAGATTTTAATCATTATTGAATTACATGAAGGAGCGAATCTCAGAGAGAGGCCTCTTCTCCATGGTGCCATCCTTGTAAGTTACAGTGAAGTAGTCATGGACAGACTTACCATCCTTAAACTGTACTACAGCCACACCACCTTCACGAAGTTGTAATGTGAAGTACCCCTCACGCTTGCCATTGACATACTTGCCATGCCACTTTTCCTTACCGTTCTTGTAATAGGTCGTCACCTCGCCTTTGAATACGGTGTTTCGGTCGTTGCCCAAGTCGATGAAGCTATAACCGCCCTCAGCTCTCAAGTTGCCATTCATATAATAGTCCTTGAAAACATCCTGTTTGTTGAGCCCTGTACCAGCTGTCATCAATATTCTGTAATAGCTGGCTTGATCTGCACTTGCAACGTTGCTCATATTCTCTGCGTAGAAAATCGTGTCAGCAACTACTGTTGCATTTTCAACATGCTTGCGACCAAAGCTTGCTATGGTCATTAAAGCCATCATGGATAGTAATATAATTCGTTTCATAATTAATACGTTTTTAGGTTTGAATTCTTTTCTTTTTCTACTGCAAAGATAGAGTTTTTTTCTGTAAGTTGTATCAATCATTAACGCTATTTTATTATATTTTTTCACCTACTTTTGATTTAAATCAATTCTAGCCTCAAAAATAAAAAAGTGAAATTTTTAACGCCATTTTTTGACGTTTTGTAAAATCACCACCTAAGAAATATATGTTTAGAAAGCATTTCATTTACATATTGTCACATTATCCATGATACGACATGATAGCAAATCTATCATTCTTACTTATTTTCGCATATACTTGTAAATATTCCATACTCATGCAAAGCATTCCTCAAAAAACAAACTAACCATGCCTATATGAAAGGGTAGAGAAAGTAAGGATTTCCTAAATTTGATGAAATTAGATTACTTTTAAGGCAGTTTATGGCGATAAATATAAATATTTTTGTAATTTTGCATTATAATATAAATAATGTACGCATATGAAACGATATATTTGCTTAGTTTGCATCCTTTTGCAACTCATGACATTCAGTTCTTGTACAAAAGACACAGAACCGTTCAACTCCAACAGTGAGCAAGACAGAGACGAAGATGAGATTACGGGAGATGATTACATCTACCATATCCCTGTCATCTTCCATGTACTATACCAAGACAAAAACGCTGTAGATACTACAGGTAAGAAAAACCAATATGTCGCCTACAGCAGACTTCAGGAAATACTCAACAATGTCAATGACCTGTACGCTGGAAAGTTATATAACTTCGGTAAGGAAAAGGACAATCCGAGCGAAGATATTCATGTGCAGTTTGAGATGGCCTTGTATGACGAGAGTGGCAAGAAGCTATCCACCCCTGGCGTAGAATACATCAAATATACAGGCGAATATCCTATCGACTGCAATAATTTCATGAGCCAAAAGAAGGGAACCAACAAGATTATCTGGGATCCTAACGAGTACATCAACGTCATGGTGTATAACTTCAAGGCAAGTGATGACGCGGAAGGTACCACTTTGGGTATCAGCCATATGCCTTATACCGTAAACGGATATCCACAGATTGAGGGGTTGGAAGACGGCAAAAAGCAAAATCTCAACAAAAACAACATATCTTTTGAATATTGTCTGTCCATCAACAGTCTTTATATCAATTACGAGTCATCACGCTACACGGACGGCAAACATGGTCAAGAGGGATATACCTATAGTTCCGCCGACATCAACGTTACACTGGCGCACGAGCTGGGACATTTCCTAGGACTACATCATGTCTTTGCCGAGAAGAAAAACGGAACCAGCACGGAGCCGGCTGACAACTGTGACGATACTGATTATTGCACTGACACCAAGAGCTACAACAAACCAGCATACGACACATGGTTGAAGAACTATATCAAGGAACACGCTAACGACAAGACTCTCGACATGAATGACTTGATCAAGCGCAACAACGACCAAGGTGACGAATGGGATTCCGACAACTTCATGGACTACTCCGTGAGTCTCAGCTACCGCTTTACACCTGAGCAAAGGAATCGCATGAGGCAAGTCTTGTACTACAGCCCCCTTATGCCTGGTCCTAAAAAGAACAGGAGTACGACTACCCGAAGCCAAGAGACGGATAAAATCATCGACCTACCAATCCGTTTGGCAATAGATAAAGTGGTTCTTCCCAAACCTACGACAAAATATATCTACAAAAGATAGCAGCTCTTTCCATTACGAAAGATAGCAGTTCATTCCAAAGAAATAAAAATAAAGCAAAAATAACAATGAAATATATCATCAAAGCTCCAAAGCACCTCAACGCCACCATTAATTTGCCTGCAAGCAAAAGTATCAGCAACAGAGCGCTTATCATCCACGCCATGGCAGGAGGAAACATCCAACCATCCAACCTCAGCGACTGTGATGACACAGAAGTGATTGTCAACGCTCTGAAAGACATGCCTGATGTCATCAATATCAAGGCCGCAGGCACCGCCATGAGATTTATGACCGCATTCTTGAGTGCAACGCAGGGCGAACATACCATCACTGGAACGGAAAGAATGAAAAACCGCCCGATAGGTGTGCTTGTCGATGCCTTACGCTATCTAGGAGCCAACATCGAATACGAGGAAAAAGAAGGGTATCCCCCACTCCACATCAAGGGACATCCACTAGAAGGAGGAAAGCTGGAAGTGGTGGGAAACATTAGTTCTCAATATATCTCAGCACTTCTGTTGATCGGTCCTATCCTTAAAAAAGGACTAGAACTCAAATTGACTGGAGAAATTGCCTCACGTCCTTACATTGACCTCACCCTCTGGACGATGCAAGAATTTGGTGCGTCGGCTGAATGGACGGATGTCGATACTATCGTTGTCAAGCCACAACCTTACAAAGCACGCCCTTACTTGATAGAAAACGACTGGAGTGCTTCCTCGTACTGGTACGAGATGATGGCCTTGAACGCCAACATCGACTCCGAAATCAAACTGACCGGTCTGATGGATGGCTCCAAGCAAGGAGATTCCGTCGTCAAGTACATATTCAGTCTGCTGGGAGTCAAGACAGAATTTGAGAATAATCAAAACCCAGAGGACACCGATGACAAAGCCAACATCCACACCAGTGCGCCAACGACCGTGACACTGAAAGCCCATCGTTGTCTTTTGCCACGTCTGGATTATGACTTCACGGGGTCACCAGACCTAGCCCAAACCTTCGTAGTATGTTGCTGTCTCATGGGAGTCAAGTTTAAGTTTACAGGACTGGCTAGTCTCAAGATCAAGGAGACCGACAGAATCGAGGCCTTGAAGAAAGAACTCAGGAAAGTGGGCTACGTCATCAAGGATGAAAACGACAACACCCTGATATGGGACGGAGAAAGATGTGAGCCTACGAATGAAGCCATCGACACCTACGAAGACCACCGCATGGCCATGGCCTTCGCTCCGATAGCCTTCAAGTTGCCATCGTTGACCATCAATAATCCGGAGGTTGTCACCAAGTCCTACCCTCATTTCTGGGAGGATTTAAAGTCTGCAGGATTTGAAATTGAGGAGAGTGAAGAACGAAGAGTGAAGAGTGAAGAATCCGTATGATATACTTAATTATAGCCTTAGTCGTGTTGGGAATCATCTCAGCCATCTTCGGGCTCTTCTCCCACAAGAAAGGAGAAGACGAGGAACCTTTGGTGGAAGGTGTATCTTGTAATACTTGCAATGGCGACAACTCGAAATGCGAGCAGGAGTGCATGATGGAAGCTGCCACCAAGGAGATCGAATACTACGACGATGAGGAATTGGATCTTTTCCGTGGCAGGCCTTCCGACGAATATACCGACGAGGAAGTGGAACAATTCGCCGACGTGCTCTACACCATGAAGCCTGAGGAGGTAAGCGGTTGGAACAGAAGTCTCATCCTCAGAGGCATCAACCTGCCCGATCAACTCAAGGACGAAGTCGTCGGATTCTTAAGTGAAGAACGAAGAGTGAAGAGTGAAGAATAAGACAACATGGAAATATTGCAATATACATTTTTTCAGAATGCCATCATCGGTGCATTTCTCGTAAGTATTCTGTGCGGCTTCATAGGTACTTACATTGTTACTCGCCGCCTGGTCTTCATCAGCGGCGGCATCACCCATGCCTCGTTTGGTGGCATTGGCATCGGGGTCTTCATGGGAATCAATCCGGTTCTGTCAGCCATGGTCTTCGCCATCCTCAGTGCCTTCGGCGTACAATGGATGTCGCAAAAAAAGGATGTGAGGAAAGACTCCGCCATCGCACTTTTCTGGACATTTGGGATGAGCATCGGTATCATCTGCTGTTTCTTGACCCCTGGTTTCATGCCCGACTTGCCCTCATTTCTCTTCGGTAGCATCCTGACCATTGAGTCGGCAGACCTCATTCTGTTGTTCGTTCTGACGGCAATCGTCGGCCTGCTCTTCACATTCCTGTTACGCCCGATAGAATATGTGTCATTTGACAGCACTTTCGCACGCTCGCAGCACTTGCCCGTCACAATGATAGAGTACATGATGATGGCACTCATCGCCATGACCATCGTTGCGTCGCTGAAAATGGTAGGAATCGTATTGGCTATCAGTCTTTTGACGATTCCTCAGATGACAGCCAACTTGTTCACCTATCACTACAAGCGCATGATAGTTCTGAGCATCATTCTGGGATGGATAGACTGCATCATAGGACTTTACGTCAGCTATTTGCTCAATGTACCATCGGGAGCTTGCATCATATTCATCAGCATCCTGGTTTTCGTGATTTGCAAAGTCATCAAGACTTATCGCAAGTACCTCCTTCTCATATTGCTATTGCCACTTTTAAGTGGCCTCATGAGTTGTTCCACCCAGAAAAATACAGCAAAGAGTAGATGGTGGCACTCCTTCAATGCCCGATACAACACCTATTACAATGGTTCCTTGGCATACATCGACGCTTCATTGGAAAAGGAAAATGGCAACAAGGACAACTTCACGGAAATCATACCTCTCTATACGGTAAGCAACAAAAACAGCCGTGAGCTAGGAAAGTCGAACTATGAGAAAGCCATTACGAAATGTGAGAAAGCCATCCATCAACATAGCATCAAGAAACGCCCCGAATGGACGAAGAACAGACGCAAGACCGCCAAGGACATCGAGTGGCTGAGCCGCAAGGAATACAATCCTTTTCTGTGGAAAGCGTGGCTCCTCATGGGACGTTCGCAATTCTACAAAGGTGACTTCGATGGAGCGGCAGCCACTTTTGCCTATATGAGTCGCCTATATGCCACGCAACCAGCCATCTATGGAAGGGCACGCGCATGGCTTGCCAAATGCTACATCGAACAAGATTGGCGATATGACGCAGAAGATGTCATCCGCAATATGCAAAGAGACAGCATCCATTGGCGTGCGCAAAAAGAATGGGACTACACTTACGCCGACTACTATGTTCACATCGGAGACTTCGAACAAGCCATTCCCTACCTCAAGAAGGTAATCAAGCACGAGATGCGCCGCAAGCAAAAAGCACGCGAATGGTTTCTCTTAGGACAGTTGCAAGCTGCTGTAGGAAACAGAGACGATGCCTACAAAGCTTTCAAGCATGTCATCCGCCTCAATCCACCCTACGAGCTGGAGTTCAACGCCCGCATCTCCATGTCAGAGGTGATGGCGAAAGGAAACGCCAAACAAATGATCGGCAAGCTCAAGCGCATGGCTATCTCAGACAAGAACAAGGAATATCTCGACCAAGTATATTATGCCATGGGTAATATCTATCTCAACGAGAAAGATACCATCCATGCCATCTCCGCCTACGAAAAAGGAAACGCCAAGGCCACCAGGAGCGGCATCGAGAAAGGCGTCTTGCTTCTACATCTGGGCGACTTGTACTGGGGGATGGAAAAATACAGCGATGCCCAACGCTGCTATGGCGAGGCCATCGGACTTCTCGACAAGGACAGAAAGGACTACCAACTGCTTTCTGACCGTTCCAAGATTCTGGACGAACTCGTGCCACACACGGAAACCGTGCACTTGCAAGACTCCCTGCAAGCCCTCGCCAAGATGAGCGAGAAGGACAGGAACGCTGCCATCGACCGTGTCATAGACGCTCTCAAGAAAAAAGAGAAAGAGGAAAAGAACCGTCTTGCCGAGGAAGAAAGCAATCGTCAGCAAGCTCAAAACGGAGGCAACGCCAATAGGAACAATACGGCAAACAAGAACACAAGTGCCAACAATTCGGCACAGAAAGGGGCATGGTATTTCTACAATCCTATCGCTGTGAGCCAGGGTAAGACACAGTTCCAGCGCCTGTGGGGCAAACGAGAGAATGTGGATAACTGGCAACGCATCAACAAGACTGTCGTTAGCGCACCACAAGAAGGGGCAGAAGAAATGACTGACGAAGTAAGAGATTCGCTTGCCCACGCTGCCGTAGTAGAAGATTCTCTCAAACAGATGGCAGATAGTGCTCAGAACGACCCGCACAAGAGAGAGTACTATCTGGCACAAATTCCTTTTACGGAAGAACAGATGACAGCTAGCAACAAATTGCTGGAGGATGGTCTGTACAATTCTGGTGTAATTTTCAAGGATAAGTTGGACAATCTCAACTTAAGCGAGAAAGCGCTCAGAAGACTGGAGAACAATTATGCCACCGACTTCGAGCACATGGACGATGTTTATTACCATCTCTACCTGCTCTATTCACGCAAGGATATGCCAAGCCAGGCAGAAAGTTATGTACAAAAGTTGAAGGAAAAATATCCAAAGAGCCAATGGACCACCCTGTTGACGGACCCTTACTACAAGGAGAACGCCCAGTTTGGCACACACATCGAAGACTCCCTATACACTGCCACCTACGAAGCCTTCAAGGCAAACAGATATAGTGAGGCGAAAGGCAACGCGCGTATCTCTGCCAGTAGATTTCCTACAGGAGCCAACCGAGACAAGTTCTTGTTCATCGGTGGACTTAGCAAGCTCAACGATGGCGATGCAAATGGCTGCGTGGAAGATATGAAGACTATTGTAGAGAAATATCCTAATAGCCGCATTAGCGAGATGGCTGGCATGATTGTCAATGGAGTGAACGCAGGAAAGCGACTCCATGGAGGTAAGTTCGACCTGGAGGATGTGTGGAACAGGAGAAGTGTAGTGCTCAATGACCAAGACTCCACGAAGCAAAAGAGTTTTGTCCCTGACCGCAACGCTAACTTTGTGTTCATGCTGGTATATCAGCCAGACTCCTTGAACGAAAACCAGTTGCTCTTCGAAATGGCGAAGTATAACTTCACCCACTATCTCGTGCGCAACTTCGACATCAACCTAGAAGAACAAGACGGACTACACAGAATGATACTCTCGGGATTCCGCAACTACGATGAGGCATGGCAATATGCCCATGAGGCAACGCAGCAAACTGCCATCACACGCATCATCGGCAAGGCACGCATCGTTCTCATCAGCGAACCGAACCTTGAGCTTTTAGGTTCTCGATTCACCTACAATGATTACGAGAAGTTCTATCAGAAGCATTTCGCAGCCCTAAAGATAAGGAGCAACGTCATGCCACTCCTGACAGAACCAACGGAAATCGTGACCGAGAAAGAGCCTGAGAAAACGGCTGCTGGTGACGAAGAACTTCTAGAGGAAAATGGAAACAACGATGATTCCAATTATATGGAAATCATCGAAGAGGAACAACCGCAAAAAAAGGAACAAACTGTTAAAAAGGATGAAGACTCTATTGAAATCAACGAACCTGAAAAGATAAAGATCGAGCCTCAGAAACAGGAAGAAGCCAAGAAGCAGGAGCCTCAGAAACAGGAAGAGGTCAAGAAGCAAGAACCATTAGAGGAAGACGAGGATGGTATTTACTTCTATGACGAAACAGAAGATAACAAGAAGCAAGAAAATAAGAACCAAAAGTCAACAGTAAAACAAAAAGATGACAAGAAGAATGAAGAAAAGAAAGATGACAAGTTCGACTTGGAAGACGAATACTTTGACTTCGATGGTTTCTAATTTCGTGTAAAAGGAAAAATCTTTATATAATACGAGAGACTTCATAAAGCCTCAAAAGAATTTATAAAAAAGGAAGAAAAATATGAGCAACGGTTTAATACTTTGGGTAGATGACGAGATAGAACTTCTCAAGGCCCATATCATATTCCTGGAGAAAAAGGGTTACGAGGTGGTAACAGTCAGCAATGGTCCCGATGCCATCGACCAGTGCAAGCAACAAACCTTCGACCTCATCCTCCTCGACGAGATGATGCCAGGACTGAGTGGTTTGGAGACCCTTCAGCAAATCAAGGACATCCAACCTGCCACGCCTGTTGTCATGTGTACCAAGAGCGAGGAAGAGAACATCATGGACCAAGCCATCGGTTCCAAGATTGCCGACTACCTCATCAAGCCCGTCAACCCTAGCCAGATATTACTATCTCTTAAGAAGAATATCCATCGCAAGGACATCGTGACGGAGGTGACGCAGAGCGGTTATCAACAGGACTACCAACAGATAGCCATGCAAATCATGGATTGCCGTACCCCACAAGAATGGATGGAGGTATATAAGAGGCTCGTAAAATGGGAACTGGAGTTGAGCGATACAGAGAGCTCGATGACCGAGCTGCTCGCCATGCAAAAGGAGGAAGCCAACAAAGCTTTCGCAAAATATATTTCCAAGAACTACCTCGACTGGGTGAACCCCAAAAACATCGCCCACCCAATGGAAGGAAAGCCCGTGATGAGTCCTGACATCTTCAAGACGAAAGTCTTCCCTAAGTTGGACAAGGGAGAGAAAGTGTTTCTCATTGTCATCGACAACTTCCGCTACGACCAGTGGAAGATGTTGGCACAGGACATCGGCGACCAGTTCGACATCAACGAGGATATGTATATGAGCATCCTGCCTACAGCCACTCAATACGCTCGCAACGCCATTTTCAGCGGTTTGATGCCCAACAAAATCGCCGAGATGTTCCCGGATTTATGGGTCGATGAGGATGAGGAGGAAGGCAAGAACCTCAATGAGGAACCTCTCATACAGACACAACTGGACAGATTCCGCAAGCACTACTCGTTCAGCTACCACAAAATCAACGACTCTGTAGGAGCTGACCGATTCCTCGACAAGTACAATGAATGCAAGAACAACGACCTCAACGTACTGGTCATCAACTTCATTGATATGCTCTCCCACGCTCGTACCGAGTCAAAGATGGTGAGAGAACTCGCCAACAACGAGTCGGCTTATCGCAGCATCACCCAGAGTTGGCTACGCCATTCCGTTCTCTCCGACCTGTTCAAGCGATTGGCACAAAGCGACTTCAAGGTCATCATCACTACCGACCACGGCAGCATCAGGGCATCGAAGCCGATCAAGATTATCGGTGATAGAAATACCAATACGAACCTGCGCTACAAGTTGGGCAAGAACCTCGCCTACAATGCCAAGGAAGTGTTCGTCATCAAGGAGCCACACAAAGCACAACTGCCAGCCCCCAATCTGAGCACGTCGTATGTATTCGCCTACGGAGATGCCTTCTTCGCTTATCCGAACAACTACAACTACTACGTATCATACTACAAAGATACGTTCCAGCATGGCGGTATCTCGATGGAAGAAATGCTCATACCGCTCATCACACTGACACCAAGAAAAAAAGGATAAGAAAGTGAAGAACGAAGAGTGAAGAGTGAAGAATTCAATAGTAAAGATTAAATAAAAAGAATATGAAAATTAAGATTGATTCATTAGAAAACATCCATGTTGCAGCCAAAGAATTCATCGCCAACATGGGTAACGGCAAGGTCTTCGCCTTCTATGGCAAGATGGGTGCCGGCAAGACTACGTTCATCAAAGCCATCTGCGAGGAATTGGGAGTGGATGATGTCATCACCTCTCCTACTTTCGCCATTGTCAACGAATACACAGCCGGCAACGGCAACCCTATCTATCATTTCGACTTCTATCGCATCAAGAAGGAGGAAGAAGTCTATGACATGGGCTACGAAGACTATTTCTATGGTGGAAACCTATGTTTCCTGGAATGGCCAGAGCTGATAGAAGACCTCCTGCCAGAAGACGTGACCAAGGTCACCATCCAAACGGAAGACGACGGCACAAGAACCGTGGAATTTTAGAAGAGAAGGCATCTGGCACAAGATTTGGATATATGCTGGTAATCCAAAAGAACTCCCCTCTAACCATTACGGCTAAAGGGGAGTTCCTTGATGATAAACTACGATGTCTTACAAGAGGGCGTTGAACTTCTCCTGAAGGGTAGCCTTGGATGCTGCGCCGACATACTTGTCAACCAACTGACCGCCCTTGAAGAACAAGATGGTAGGGATGTTGCGAACACCAAATTCCATGGCGATGTCATCGTTCTCCTCAACATCACACTTACCTACTACCAACTTGCCGTCAAACTCGCCAGCAAGCTCTGATACGATAGGGGCAATCTGACGGCAAGGACCGCACCATGTCGCCCACAAATCTACTACCAATGGGAGTTCGCCATTCTTGTACTCCTCGAAATTGTCTTTTGTAATTGTTACTTCCATTTTCTTATTTTTTTATATTATGATATGAATGTTTGTATCTTATGATGTTACCGTGAGAAGACTCGATTATCAGTTGATACTGTACGACATCTTCGGGTTGCTGTCTATATACTGTATCAGCTCCTTCCCCACATTGACCGTCTTGTCTTGGGCACGGAACATGATGAAGTTATTGCTCTCCACGTCGTGTATCTGGAAATACAGTTGGGTCCTGCCTGCCACGTCATCTTTCAGCATGGAGTTGAAATCATTGACCACGGTATCGTCTATCGCATCGCTATCCACGGTGATGGTCAGTCGCTCGATACGATTTTCCTTGACCGTCTGCATATAGTCGATGCTGTTGATTTTAAACTCGAGATACGTGCTATTGGCATATCGAGGGGCACACTTCGCCGTGATATAGACCGAAGAACCTTCCATGAGATGACCACTCCACATTCCCCAGTCCTCGCCAAAGAGAGCCAACTCGCCCGAGCCTTCGAAATCCTCCATCGTAACAAATCCGCATGGTTTACCTGTCTTGGTAAACTTGGTTCTCACTGCCGTGATGATGCCTCCAAAGACGATGTCCGCCTTCTTCGCCAAAGCCACCTTGTCGCCTAGTTCCGAACAATGTGTATTGCACATCGAATTGAGGATGACACTGTAATCGTCAAGCGGATGGGCAGAGAGGTAGATTCCCACCAATTCCTTCTCCTTGTTGAGTCGTTCGATGGTACTCCAAGGCTCCGCATTAGGAATAGGAGGCGTAGCGATTTCCACCGCCTCGGTTCCACCAAAGAGAGAGGTGACCGCCTCTTGCTGCTCACGCTGATAGAGCTGACCATACTTGACCAGGGTGTCGAGGAACACATTTCCCTTGCTGTCCTTGCCAAAGAAATTTTCACGAGGTATGCCGAAACTGTCGAAGCCACCGCTTAACGCCAAACTTTCGAAGGCCTTGCGGTTGACATTGCTGAAATCCACTCGCTGGGCGAAATCAAAGATGTCCTTGTAAGGTCCGTTTTTCTCTCGCTCCGCCACGATGGCATCAGCAGCAGGGGCTCCCATGCCCTTGATGGCAGAAAGTCCGAAACGTATCTCACCATGCTCGTTCACACCGAAGGCACGGTAACTCTCGTTGACATCGGGTCCCAAGGTCTTGATGTTCATCGACTGGCACTCCTCCATCAACTTGGTAATCTCGGTAATCTGCGCAAAGCGACGAGTCATCAAGGCAGCCATATACTCGGCTGGATAATGCGCCTTCATATAGGCAGTCTGATAAGCTACCCAAGAGTAGCAGGTGGCATGCGACTTGTTGAATGCATAGGAGGCAAACTTCTCCCAGTCGCCCCATATTTTCTCCAATATCTTAGGGTCGTGGCCATTCTCCTGTCCTTGCTTGATGAACTTAGGTTTCATCGCATCTACGATGTCCTTCTTCTTCTTACCCATCGCCTTACGCAAGGCATCAGACTCACCTCGGGTAAAGTTGGCGAGCTGTCGGGAAAGAAGCATCACCTGCTCCTGATACACCGTGATACCGTATGTATCCTTCAAGTACTTCTCCATGCAAGGGATGTCGTACTTGATTTCCTCCTGACCATTCTTTCGGGCAATGAAAGAAGGGATATAGTCCATAGGTCCCGGACGATAGAGCGCATTCATGGCGATCAAGTCCTCGAACACCGTAGGCTTCAACTCACGCAGATACTTCTGCATACCCGGCGACTCAAACTGGAAGGTACCGATGGTTTGCCCTCGCTGGTAGAGTTCATAGGTCAAGGTATCGTCTATCGGAATGTGATCGAGGTCCACATCCTCGCCCAAAGTTTGCTTGACCACCTTGCAAGCCTCCTTCAACTCGGAGAGGGTCTTCAGACCCAAGAAGTCCATCTTGATCAACCCCGTAGATTCAATCACATGGCCATCATACTGCGTCACTGCCGTCTTCAAGCCTGGGAAATCAGGGTCGTCGGCCGTAGAGACAGGTACCCAGTTGCTGATAGGGTCACGACAGATAATGAAACCACAGGCATGGATGCCCGTGCCACGAATCGTACCCTCCAACATCTTGGCATACTTGATGGTATTGCTCTCGCGAGGGTCTGTGGAAAACTCCGCATCTCGCAACTCTGGGGTATATTTGATGGCATTGGTCAAGTTCATCTTCGCACCATCAGGCAACCTATCAGGTATCGCCTTACAAAGGGCATTCGCCTTGTCCAATGGCAGTTTCTCGACACGAGCCACATCCTTGATGGAGTTCTTCGTCGCCATACTGCCATAGGTGATGATATGGGCACAGTTCTCATGGCCATACTTGTCCATCACCCAACGAAGCACCTTACCACGTCCGTCATCATCGAAGTCGGTATCGATATCAGGGAGGTTGACACGGTCTGGATTCAAGAAACGCTCAAACAGCAGGTCGTACTTCAGTGGGTCTATCTTGGTGATACCCAAGCAATAAGCCACCACGGAACCTGCCGCAGATCCACGGCCAGGACCAACCACCACGCCCAGTTCCTCACGAGCCGCACGGATGAAGTCGGACACAATCAAGAAGTAACCCGGAAAACCCATGGTCTTCATGACGTGCAACTCGAAGTTGACATGTTCATCCACATTGGCAGGAAGCGGGTCTCCATATCGCTCCTTGGCACCCTCGTAAGCCAGGTGCTTCAAGTATTCAGCCTCAAACTTGATACGATATATCTTGTCGTAACCGCCCAAGCGGTCGATGACCTTCTGTCCTTCCTCAGGTGGCAACTGGTTCTCGCCATTCTCATCGGAAGTAAACTCCTTGAAGAGATCTTCCTCAGAGACCTTCTCACGCAACTGTTCCTCCGTGCCGAAACTCTCTGGAATCGGGAAGAAAGGCATGATAGGTCCATGGTCGATGCTATAGATTTCCACCTTATTATATATATCAAGCGTATTCGACAACGCCTCGGGGATGTCGGAGAACACCTCGTTCATCTCCTCGCGAGTCTTAAACCACTCCTGCTTGGAGTAGCGCATACGGTTGGGATCATCCAAATCCTTGCCTGTGGCGATACAGAGCAAATGGTCGTGAGCCTCAGCAGTTTCCTTGTCCTCAAAGTGGCAGTCGTTGGTACAAATCAACTTGATGCCGTATTCCTTGGCAAACTCTATCAAGACCTTGTTGGCCTTCTGTTGCAACTCGTAAGCCTCACGATTGGCAAGAAGTCCCGGGTCATCGGGCACCTTATGTCGCTGAAGCTCCAGGTAGTAATCCTCGCCAAAGAGATTATGATACCACTCGCAAGCCTCACGGGCACCAGCGATGTCACCTTCCAAAATCTTCTTAGGCACCTCGCCAGCGATACAAGCCGAGCAGACAATCAAGTCCTCATGATATTTCTCCAAGTCGGCACGGTCGGTACGAGGGCGCATGTAATAACCATCCACCCACGAATTGCTGACCAACTTGATGAGATTCTTGTAGCCGTTGTAGTTCTTAGCCAACACGATGAGGTGATAACCACTCATATCACCCTTGTCCTTCTCACGGTCTTCCTTACGACGGTGAGCCACATACATCTCGCAACCGATGATAGGCTTGAAAGGCTCCAAGCCCTCCTTCTTCCTGCCCTTGTTGACCTTGGCGCAGTAATCGGTGAGTTCCTTGATGCCAAACATGACACCGTGATCAGTCACTGCCATACCCTTCATGCCGTCCTTGATGGCCTTATCTACAAGATGCGGAATCTTCGACTGACCATCGAGGATGGAATACTGTGTATGGACGTGTAAATGTATGAAATCTTCCATTTTTTATGCTAAAAACTGATTTTTGAGTTCAAAGTTACTGCTAAAAGTTGAGATAACCAAAAGAAATAGCAGAAAAATTTGCGAAAGTGACAAAAATGATGTACCTTTGCACTGATAAAAACTTAATATCTCCATAATGGGACAAAAAATAAAGAAATTAAAGAAAATAAGACTACACCGCGAAGGTACCGATCAACTTGTTTACGGCATCATTGCCCTGATAGCAATCGCGGTGATATTGTGGAACGCCTTTGACAACAAAATTCCTTTTTGGATTTTCTCCGTGGTCTTCGGCGTCGTATATTGCATCGTGCTCAACTTTTATCGTTGTCCGATACGTTATCTCAACGTAGAAGACACCGAAAAGCTCGTTGTCGCTCCTGCCGATGGCAAGATTGTCGTGATAGAGGAAGTAGATAACGCTCCTTACTTCAACGACAAGCGTCTGATGATTTCCATCTTCATGAGCCTATGGAACGTTCATGCCAACTGGTTCCCAGTGGATGGAAAGGTGAAATTCGTGAAGCACGTCGATGGCAACTATCACAAAGCTTGGTTGCCTAAGGCGAGCGAGGAGAACGAGCATGCCGATGTCATGATCACCACACCTGATGGAGTGGATGTGTTATGTCGCCAGATAGCGGGTGCCGTGGCACGCCGCATCGTAACCTATGCCAAGGATGGAGAGGAATGCTATATCGACGAACACCTGGGCTTCATCAAGCTCGGTTCGCGCGTGGATGTTTATCTGCCTGTGGGTACTGAGGTTTGTGTCAAGATGGGGCAATCCACCACGGGCGACCAGACCATCATCGCCAAGTTGAAATAAACATACAAGGTTAGCTGAGCCATTCAGCAAGTTTTATATTCATCAAAAATGAGCATCAAAAAACATATACCGAATACGATAACCTGCTGCAACCTGATTTCCGGTTGCATCGCCACTTCGTATGCCTTTGGAGGTTCACCCAAGATGGCTCTCCTTTGGATTATCATCGGTGCAGTATTTGACTTTTTCGATGGCATGAGCGCCAGATTGCTTCATGTCTCCTCTCCAATAGGCAAGGAGTTGGATTCCTTGGCTGACGACGTGACCTTCGGTGTTGCACCAGCGACCATCGTCTTCTCGCAGCTCTTCGTCATGGAATATCCATCCATGTTGGAGCCTTTGCGTCCTTGGTTGCCATACACAGCCTTTATCATCGCCGCCTTCTCGGCATTGAGATTGGCAAAGTTCAACCTCGACGAGCGACAGACAACTTCTTTCATCGGAGTTCCGACACCTGCCAATGCCTTGTTTTGGGGTTCGCTGATTGTGAGCGATCCTTCTTGGCTTACCAACAATAATTGGTCAGTATTCATCATCTTGGCGATGATTCTCGTCACCAGTTTCCTGCTGGTATGCGAGTTGCCGCTCTTTGCCCTGAAGTTCAAGCAATGGTCGTTCAAGGGCAATGAAGTGAAGTATTGTTTCGCAGGATTGACCGTCATCATCCTCGCCGCATCGGTATTCACCGAGGGTGTCATCGGATTCTTGCAGGGATGGTGGATTGTGATACTCATCTACGTCATCCTCTCGGTGACATTGCATTTGAAGAAGAAATAAAGCTTATTACAAGATAAATGAAGTCGCCCTGAAAGGGCAAAAGCATTGACATTAAGTTGCTTTTGCCCTTTCAGGGCGATTTATGATACACCCTCTTTCGGCTCGCCAGTATAGTTATACATAAATGAGCTTCTATTAATTATGCACCAAGGTGCCGATTTCCTCACCTTCCATCACTTTCTTCAAGTTGCCGACAATGTCCATATTGAAGACATAGATAGGAAGATTGTTTTCCTTGCACATGGTAGTGGCAGTCAAATCCATCACCTTCAAGCCCTTGGTATAAATCTCATCGTATGTGATATCCTTGAACTTGGTGGCAGTAGGGTCTTTCTCAGGATCGGCGGTATAGATGCCATCCACGCGAGTACCCTTGAGCATCACGTCAGCCTCGATCTCAATGCCACGGAGAGAAGAGCCTGTATCAGTGGTGAAGTAAGGACTACCCGTACCTGCGGAGAAAATGCAGATATAACCAGCCTCCATCGCCTCGATGGCCTTCCACTTACTATAAAACTCACCGATAGGTTCCATACGAATGGCAGTCAGCACCTTAGTCTTTACACCCAAAGCACCCAAAGCACTACTCAATGCAAGGGAGTTGATGACCGTGGCGCACATGCCCATCTGGTCGCCCTTCACACGATCGAAGCCCTTTTGACTTCCACTCAATCCACGGAAGATGTTACCACCACCAATGACGATGCCTATCTGCACGCCCATCTCATGCACCTCCTTGATTTGCTTAGCATAATCACTCAGACGCTCAGGGTCGATGCCGAAGCTCTGCTTACCCATCAAGCTCTCACCGCTCAATTTCAAAAGGATTCTTTTAAACTTAGCCATATTTTATTTTTTAATATTGAATATTAAATGAACTTCAATTCACCAAAGGCATAGGAGCGAATCACACCTTTCTTGTCATGGAGAATGAGATGTCCGTCATCCTCGACCTCGACAAAAGCCCCCTCGAACTCTCCATCAGCATCTTGATAACGATGATACCCCTTGCGGCGGTAGAGCGCCAGGTGATAGATGCCCGACACGTCCTGATAATCGGCACGCCGCAAGAGTTCATAATATCTTTCGAAGGCATCCAAAATCTTTTGCAACACCTCTTCTCTATCTACCTCATGACCTAATATTTGCGCCAAGGACACAGGGTTGGGCGCATCGCTTCGGAACACCGTTTGGTTGATATTCACCCCCGTGCCGAAGATACAAGTCTTGATGCCCTTGGAATCCACGGAGGTTTCTATCAGCGTGCCACTGATTTTCTTGTCATTCCAATACACATCGTTGGGCCACTTCAGGGTGATGCCATCGACATAGGAATCCAACGCATCCTTCAAGGCGAGAGCCTCTGCCATGGACAAGACAAACTGACGACGAACGGGAACCCAATGGGGATGCACCTGGATGCTGAAAAGCAAGTTTTTTCCATCCTCACTCTCCCAGGTATGCACACCTTGTCCCTTACCTGCCGTCTGATAGTCGGCGACAGCCACTATCATCTCTTCATCTTCCGTCTCCTGGTACTCACGAAGATAACGGTTGGTAGAATCTATCTCGTTCAATCTGATTATTTTCCTTTTCATATCATATACATTATTATCATATAAAATCCGTCATATCAACAATGGGTTGAAAGCATCTTCTATATGCTCGACATTAACAATATTATTTTTGCTCCCGACAACAGAAATGATGTCGAAGCGAACATCCAATTCCACGTGGTTCAACTTGACATAAGCGTTGGCGGCAATCGCCAAATTGCGCATCTTGTGAACATCCACCGCTTCCTCGGGCAATTGCAATTCTACCTCCCTACGAGTTTTGACTTCCACGAAGACGAGCGTATCTTGGTCCTCCGACAAGGCGATGATGTCCAAGTCTCGCTTTCCCATTCTCCAGTCACGCTCCAGGATGACATACCCCTTACGTTCCAGAAAAGCAGCGGCTTTATCCTCGCCCCATTTGCCCAAATCGTTATGTTCTGCCATATTTTGAAATATTTTCTATAAAGATAATGCAAAAGTAACATTTTTCTTTCTAACTTCAAACTATTTTAAGTACTTTTGCATCCAAAACTTAAAATAAGATGGAAGAACAAAGAAAGAAAGACGAAGAATACATGAGAAAAGCTCTCGTGGAAGCACAACTTGCATTCGATGAAGACGAGATTCCCGTTGGTGCCATCATCGTATGCCAAGACAGGATTATCTCTCGTGCCCACAACCTGACGGAGATGCTGCACGACGTGACGGCTCATGCCGAGATGCAAGCCATCACCTCCGGGGCGAATATGCTTGGCGGTAAATATCTCAAGGACTGCACACTCTACGTCACGGTGGAGCCATGCGTGATGTGCGCAGGAGCCATCGGATGGTCACAGATGTCAAGAGTGGTCTATGGGGCATCCGACGAGAAAAGAGGCTACAGAAAGTTTGCGCCCGATGCCCTGCATCCTAAGACGACAGTAACATCGGGCGTATTGGAAGACGAGTGCAAGGCACTCATGCAAGATTTCTTTCAACAGAAGAGATAAAACAAGAAAACCTTCCCATGTCTTCAGCACACAGGAAGGTTTCCAATATTTTTTACCTTTTTACTTTTTTACCTTTTTACCTTTTTACCTTTTTACCTTTTTACCTTTAAAAAACGCCTTTATTTTACAAGCACTACAAGATACTTGCTGGTACTCCAGAATATCTGTGGATTGGTGATACGCAAAGTATATTGCTTGTTGGCATCACGAACCAAGCTATAACTGCTGGATGGATGTGCAGTCAACAACTTAACTGACTTGGAGTAAAGTTTGATTTCCGTCGTGTTGCGAATATCAATCTTGGTGAAGTAGTTCTTGTTGAAGTTGCCGCTCATCACCTTGCCATCCTCCATGATGTGCTGTCCCTTCAACTCCTTCTTGGTACCGAAGACATACCAAGCCGTATTCAACTGCTTGTCCTGAGCATTGATGGTCGCTGTTTTGTTCTGGCTCTCAGTCTTCAAGTTGCTCACGTTGGTGTTCAAGTTGTTGATAGACTCGTCAAGAGCAGCGATGTGAATATCCTTGCTATCCAGTTCCTCACGGAGAGTCTGGAGCTGTTTCTCCTTCTCCGCCAATTCAGCCGTAAGAGACTCAATCGTCTTCTTCAACTGAGTAGCTTGCAAAGAGCTGCCTTCCAGTTTCTTGTTCAACTCAGCAATCAGTTCCTTGTTTTTCTTCATTTGATTGGCGATGAACTGGATGTCCTCCTTCAGCTTCTGCTTATTGTTGGCACCCTCACCGCTCTTAGCCAAAGCCACGCGATTTTCAGCCTCGCTGATTTGGCGAAGACCTTCCTGAACCTCATTAAACGTACCCATCAAGTCATTGATCTCGCTATCTTTTTGCGCGATGATGTCATTGAGCGAATCAGCTTGATGCACATTAGCCAAGTCTGGCTTATTCTTACCCTCATTACAACCTGTCAGCAACAAGGCAGCACAGCAGGCGATAAAAAATAGTTTTTTCATAATCTTTCTCCTTTTAATTTTGATTATTATTCCTTTTACGTTCTTCACGTCGCTTTTCTTTCAATTCTTCTTTGAGCAACTTCGGGTCTTTGCCCGCGAGCACGATGACAAACTCCCCTCGCGGCTCCGCCTCCTCGAAGTGGGCTATCACCTCGGCAAGCGTACCACGCACGCTCTCCTCGTGAATCTTGGAGATTTCACGACAGCAACTTACCTGTCTATCTTCTCCGAAGACCTCGGCAAACTGTTGCAGGGTCTTGACCACTCGATACGGCGACTCGTAGAATATCATCGTGCGGGTCTCGTTCTGCAAGGACTCCAAATAGGTCTGCCGACCTTTCTTCTGAGGGATGAATCCCTCGAAGCAGAATCTATCGCATGGCAAGCCCGATGATACGATGGCAGGGATGCAAGCCGTCGGTCCCGGCAAAGTCTGCACGGTGATGCCCGCCTTGGCAGCCTCACGAGCCAGATAGAACCCCGGGTCGCTGATGCCGGGAGTGCCCGCATCGCTTATCAAGGCTATCGTCTCTCCAGCCTTCAGTCGCTCGACGACCGATGCCGAAGTGCCATGTTCGTTAAACTTATGATGCGCCATCAATCTGTTTTTGATGTCGAAATGCTTCAGTAGGACACTCGAAGTTCGCGTGTCCTCGGCGAGCACCAAATCAGCCTCTTTCAGAACCCTGATGGCCCGCATTGTCATGTCCTCCATGTTGCCAACTGGAGTCGGTACGATATATAATATGCCCATACAGCGTACAAATGTAGTTAATAAATCTTTCTAAGCAAAAAAAAAACGATTTTCTTTGCATTTTTTAAAACCTTATTGCTAATTTTGTGCCCGAAATGACAGAAAATCTAATTGGGGAGACACACCGTCCCGGCAGAATAGAAGTGGTGTGCGGTTCTATGTTCTCTGGAAAAACAGAGGAATTGATCCGAAGAATGAAGCGAGCAAAGTTCGCCAAGCAGAAGGTGGAAATCTTCAAGCCTTCCATCGACACACGTTACTCAGAAGAGGATGTCGTGAGCCATGATCAGAACTCTATCCGATCGACTCCGATTGAGTCTTCCGGGGCTTTGCTCTTATTGGCTTCCGACATCGACGTGGTCGGTATCGACGAAGCCCAGTTTTTCGACAAAGGTCTCGTGGAGGTATGCAACGAGCTTGCCAACCGTGGCGTACGAGTCATCGTGGCTGGCTTGGACATGGACTACAAGGGAATCCCCTTCGGTCCTATCCCTGCCCTCTGTGCCATCGCCGACGAGGTGACCAAGGTGCATGCCATCTGCGTGAGATGCGGTGCCTTGGCGTACGTGAGCCATCGACTCGTCCACAACGACAAGCGTGTGCTTCTGGGTGAGCAAGACGAATACGAGCCTCTGTGCAGGGAATGCTACCAAAAGGCTTTGAAGAGTGAAGAACATAACAAGTGAAGAATGAAGAGTGAAGAGTGAAGAATTCAAATGCCATAAGGGCGCAAAACTCATTAAACACACAACATTCAACACTTAACATTATTATATATTATGGCAAAGGAAATAACATTCGACAAATTCATCCGTTGGGCTGGTATCGTACTCATCATCTTTGCAGTGCTTTACATCACCAATTATCTAAGCAGTGTACTTCTGCCATTCTTTATCGCATGGTTTTTCGCCTACTTGCTCTACCCTGTAGTCAAGTTTATCGAAAACAAGTTGCATGTCAAGGTGAGGGCGTTGTCCATCATCATCGCCATGCTGCTCGCCATCGGTGTCATAGGAGGAGTCATTTGGCTGATTATTCCTCCTATGATAGACCAGTTCGACAAGTTGGGAGATGTCTTGACAAGATGGTTGCACCAGACGACGCACACCAACAACCTCACGGCTCTCATCAAGGATTGGTTGCAAGACAACCAAGCACAGGTGGAAAAGTTCTTGAAGAGCAAGGATTTCTCAGATGCCATCAAGAGCGCCATGCCGAAGGTGTTCTCCGTTGTGGGGCAAACCGCCAACATCATCTTGAGCATCGTGGCATCCATGATCACCTTATTATATATGTTCTTCATCTTGTTGGATTACGAGACACTGACAGCCAACTGGGTTCGCATCTTCCCCAAGAAGAGCCGTCCTTTCTGGCATGAGTTGATGAAAGACGTGGAACGTGAGCTCAACAACTATATCCGTGGCCAGGGAATGGTGGCACTCTGCATGGGCATCATGTTCTGCATCGGTTTCACCATCATCGGATTCCCTATGGCGATAGGCTTAGGCATCCTAATAGGCATCATGGACTTGGTACCATACCTCCATACCTTCGCCCTGATACCGACAGCATTCCTTGCCATGCTCAAGGCGGCAGATACGGGACAGAACTTCTGGTTGGTCTTCGGATTGGCTTTCTTGGTGTTCTGCGTGGTACAAGTGATAACCGACATGGTGGTCACACCTAAGATCATGGGCAAGGCGATGGGGTTGAACCCAGCCATTCTTCTGCTGAGTCTCTCCGTATGGGGAGCCTTGCTTGGATTCATCGGACTGATTGTCGCCCTTCCACTCACCACCCTGCTCATCGCCTATTGGCAGAGATATGTGACAAGGGAAAAGCCACAATACGATACTTCGCAGAAAGCTGAAGATATAGCAAATGAACTCAAAACTAGTGCAAAAACAAGCGAATAAGTGACTTTTTCGCTTGTTTTTCAATAAAAAAAGCAAAAACATGACATTTTATTTGGTGGATTCAAAAAAATGTCGTACCTTTGCACTCGCTTTTGAAACATAAAGTTGGAGATTGACTCGCTAGCTCAGCTGGTAGAGCACAACACTTTTAATGTTGGGGTCATGGGTTCGAGCCCCATGCGAGTCACAAACAAAAAGACAGCTATTCGTAATGAATAGCTGTCTTTTGTTTTTTTATTTGTCATTACAACGAAATACAGTTGTCTGTATTCCCATAAGAATACTTGATTCAAAGACTCTGCTTCTATATTCAAAGTCTTCGAATACACAAACAAAGGCTTTGTTTCTACATTCAAAGACTTTGAACCAAGAATTTATCTAGGAGGTTAAACATCTACATCTCGTAAAATGAACATTCATTTCTCGGAAGATGAACATTTACATTCACTACCATTCACTGATGTTAGCATGAGCCTCCACTTTGTTTTCTATATCATCAGGCAGTTTCGAGAAAAAATCATATCCCGTGATACGCTCTACCTCATCAATGCTATTGACGAAATCCGTCTTTTTCTTGCCTTTCTGAGATTGGTTACGACAGATGAAGCCGATAGCGGCAGGATTCTTACCCATGCGAAGCACAACCTTGAAGAAAGCCTCTGGCACCACCACCTTGTTCTTGCCTATCTTGCGATGTTGCTGGTTGAGATAGATAGGACCACAGACCACATAAACTTTCCCATAAGTCTTCGCCCAACCACGGCATTGCTGTTCGATGGAGTTCCACATACCACGATTCAAGCCACCGTCCTGTGGACACATATTGGTAATCAAGAAACAATCCTCCATTGCCTTCTCGCTCCACTTATTATCGCCAGCCGGACACATGTGTCCCCTATCGTATCCGCTGTTGTAATAATCAGAAAGATACCCTTTAGGATCAGGCATATCATCATCGTCCTGGAAATCCATGCGCTGCACCTTGCCCGAGGCATGGTCTGCCGTGATGGTCCAAGCCACCCAGTTCGGGTTCTTCATCTGATGATTGTAAGACACCGTATAAGAATAACGTTTCTTGACGGTCTCAGAAAGAGTTCCCTTGGTATAAACAGGGATTTCAACACCATCGACCTCATCACTGGAAGTCAAATTAACGGCATCACTGGAAGTAGATGCAGACTCATCACCTCTGATACCATCCTCATAACCTTCACGAACATCCGACACCGCACTTTTCAAAAGTTCACGAGGGTTCGACTTGCTTCCATTGCAAGCGAGCAATGGCAAGCATACCAACAAGAGAAGCGTCCCTTTCAGCTTCAACTCAAATCTTTTTTTTGCTTTCATTTTCTATTGCATTATTATTGTCTATTCATTTTTATTGTTAATCCGTTACTAAGTTAGCGATAAAAAGAGCCATCTATTTACTAATTTCTCATAGAAATCTGCAAAATTCCTAAAATTAGAGTCAAGATTGTCCTATTTTCAAAAACTTAATGTTACTTTTGCATCCGCTTTCAAAAAGCTCGGGATTTGGCGCAGTAGGTAGCGCACGCGTCTGGGGGGCGTGAGGTCGCTGGTTCGAGTCCAGTAATCCCGACTCTATTCGACGTAACCTCGCCTACACACAAACGATTGCAAAGATACACAATGTTTTCAAATTGGACGAAATTTCGTGAATCTTTTTATGCCAAGAACATAAAAGAATATAAATCTACTACACAGATTATCCTACGTCTGGTTTATTAACATACATTAACCTGTAGCAGATGCAAGATTTCCTATTTTTGGAGTTTTATAAAAGAAAGCAGATAACTGCAAATGGAAATAATATTTTAAAATTTAAACATAAAATGAAGAAAATTACATTACTCTCTATCATGGCTGCCATGGTTGCAGCTTTGTCTTTCACTTCTTGTAATACAGGTGATGACAACAGTTACACACCTTTAACCAAGGAACAGCAGACCGCCTACCAAAGAAGCATGGCTGGCTCTTACAGCAGCATGATGCTCACCTATCAAAAGAAGAATGCAGCAGATGTCAACAACCAAACAGACTCCGTTGAGACAGCTTGCCAAATCAGTCTGTACGCAGACAGCACCATGACTATCGCCAACTTCCCTGTTGCAGCTATGGCTGAGCACATCTCAGGCAATGACGATTTGAAGGCAGCTATCGCAGAACAGGAGCCAACTACTCTTCGTTGCAAATTTGTCGTACAGCCACAAAGCACAAATACTGTAGCTTACATCTATGCTTGCCCTGAGGCTCTCACTATGAACCTTACTTATGGCAGCACACCTGCAGAGCATAAAGTTAATCTCGTTTTCTCATACAGCCCATATACTTTTGGCGTATGCGATTGGACTAACCACAAGTTGGGCTTCCAGTTCTATTTGGCAGCTATCTATGTGGATGGCAAGAAGACCGACTATCTCAAGAACTCTGTATCAGGTTATGCATCAGTTCCGTTCCTCTGCCAGCCTAAGTGGGAAGGCAAGAAGAACTAAACATACAAAGACATTACAAACAACTTACAAGTATATGTCTAGTTAATACTCTCTTAAATAATTAAAACTCATTGAAAACAAAGAGGCGCAACCATCGGGATGATGATTGCGCCTCACTTTTTATTTCTGTTTATTTCTTCTTATTTCTTCTTATTTCTTCTTATTCTTTCTTCCAGAGTTTGGTCATATCCTCCAAGGTCTTACCCTTGGTCTCAGGCACGAGCTTCCATACGAAGATGGCGGCGAGGATACAGATAACACCATACAAGCCATAGGTGAACCAATAGCCCATGCTGTTGGCAAGAGGCACGAACGAGGTAGATACTATCCAGTTGAATATCCACTGGAAGGCAACGGCGATGGCAACGGCGGCGCCACGGATGGTATTAGGGAACACCTCGGCGATGAGCACCCAGCAGATAGGACCCCAAGAGAACATAAAGGATGCTGAATATACCATGATGGAAATCATACAGAGCAACTGCAACTGAGGATTGCCGAAGGTGATAGCCACTCCGATGGCTCCCAATGCCATACCCAGAGAACCGACGATGAGCAAAGGCTTGCGTCCCAACTTCTCGACCGTAAAGATGGCCACACAGGTGAAACCAAGGTTCACGATACCATTGAACACGGTGAGAACCATAGGATTGTCAAATCCCATTGCCTCATAGATACGAGGAGCGTAATAGAGCACGGCATTGATGCCCACAGCCTGCTGGAACACAGAAAGCATCACACCCACAAAGATGCAAAGGAAACCGTATGTCATCAACTTCTCCTTCTTCTCGGTAACGGTGTTCTTGATGTCGTCCAAGATTTTCTTTGCCTCAGCCGCACCATTGATGCGAGCGAGAATACGCTCTGCCTTGGCATCCTGACCCACCATCGCCAGATAGCGAGGAGTCTCTGGCACAAAGCAGATGAGCAAGGCGAACAAGCCGGCTGGAACCATCTCAGAGCCAAACATATATCTCCAACCTGTCTCGATAGCCCATGCAGCCTCTCCTCCATTGAGAATCTGATTCATACCATTGCCCAAACTCTGAATAGCTGGAGCTATATGGTCGCCAAGGATGAAGAAATTGACGAAATAGACCACCAACTGACCGAAGATGATGGCAAACTGGTTCCAAGAAACCAACATACCACGGATGTTGCTTGGTGCTATTTCACCGATATACATCGGACAAACGGCAGATGCCAAACCCACACCGATACCACCGATGACACGATAGATATTGAAGACAATGAGAAGCGTGAGGTTAGGCTCGCCCTCAGGCAAGACCATACTCTCCGGGCACATGGAGCCCCAAGCAGAGACAAAGAACATCACACCGGCAAATATCAACGAACGCTTACGCCCCCAGTTGGAGGCAAGCACACCCGACAGAGCCGAGCCTATGATACAACCAATCAAGGCACTGGAAGAAGTGAATCCGTGCCAGAAATCAGTATAAGTAAAATCCTTGGCACCCATGAAGAATGCCTGCAAACCCTTCTCGGCACCCGATATCACGGCGGTATCGTAACCGAAAAGCAAGCCGCCCAACACGGCGACCATCACGATTGAGATAAGATAGGCTTTAGAGCCTTTTTGGTTTTGTTCCATAATTAATCTTAGGTTTTATTTTCTTGTTTATTGTTTTCAAAAGGAATTTTATCTATAAAAACGGCGTTTTCCACCTATTATTATAAGATTTCTCACCAAATAATACGCTCAATCTTCGTTTTTCCCCTCATTTTTTTGTATTTTTGCAACCAAAAAGGCACTCCTGCCTTCGGGTACAGGTTTGCCACCATTATTTAAATAGATATTTTCAAGATATGAACATAGCAGATTTTCTAAATAAAGAAGGACAGAAGAAGGGCTTCTCTTTCGAGGTACTTCCTCCTTTGAAAGGCAACGGCACGACGGCTCTGTTCCGCACCATCGACTCTCTGAAAGAGTTCAACCCTCGCTTCATCAACATCACGACTCATCATAGCGAGTATGTGTATAAGGAGTTGGAGAACGGATTACTCACTCGCCAGCGTGTGCGCCGTCGCCCTGGTACCATCGCCATCGCAGGTGCCATCCAAAACAAGTACGACATCCCGGTCATTCCTCACATCATCTGTAGTGGTGCCTCGAAGGATGACATCGAGTACGAATTGCTCGACCTCCAGTTCTTGGGTATCTCCAATGTGCTCGTACTCCGTGGCGACAAGGCGAAGGAAGACCGACAGTTCACTCCTACCCCTAATGGTCATGCACATGCCACCGACTTGTTGAAGCAAATCAACCAGTTTAACGATGGATTCTTCCATGACGGCACGCCTATCAAGCATCCTGGCGAGAAATTCTGTTGCGGTGTGGCTTGTTATCCAGAGAAGCACGAGGAAGCTCCTAACCTGGAGATGGACATGCAGTATCTCCTGGAGAAGCAACAGCTGGGCGCATCTTACGCCGTCACCCAACTTTTCTATGACAACGAGAAGTTCTATGAGTTCGTGGAGAAGGCACGCAAGATGGGCATCACCATTCCTATCATCCCTGCCATCAAGCCTTTCGCCAAGCTGAGCCAGCTCACCGTCGTACCGAAGACCTTCCATTGCGACATTCCTGAGGCGTTGGCACAGGAGGTCTTGAAGTGCAAGACCGACGAAGATGCCAAGGCTCTAGGTATCGAGTGGACCACCGCACAGGTGAAGGATCTCTTCGAACATGGTTACAACAATGTGCATTTCTTCACCGTCTCCGCCGTGGATAGCGTGAAGCAAATCGCAAAGAGTCTTTTTTAAGCGAAGAACGAAGAGTGAAGAGTGAAGAATTCAATAGCTCTGAGGGCGCAAGACTAATTCAACACTTAACATTTAACATTAAACATTCATGAAATTCAATGAAGTTATAGGTCAAGAAGATGTTTGGGCACGCCTCATGAATATGGCACAAGAGGAGCGCATCCCCCACGCCCTGCTGTTCTGCGGTCCGAAAGGATGCGGCAAGATGGCGGTGGCTTTGGCGTTTGCCAGTTACCTGATGGGAGAGAACATGGATACCGACGATGTATCACAACTCACAGATGCCGAACGCCGCACTTCAGCCATGCTCAAGAAGTGGGAGCATCCCGACCTGCACTTCACCTACCCTACCATCAAGACCTCCGACATGGCGAGCGACCACAAGCCTATCAGCGACGACTTCGCCAGCCAATGGAGGGAACTTCTGGCAAAGGGTCCCTATTTCCAAATCGACCAGTGGATGGAAAAGATGGGCAAGTCGGATGCTGACTTCAACAAGCAAGCCATCATCACCGCCGAGGAGACGGACGACCTCTCCCACAAGCTCAACTTCAAGTCGGTGCTGGGTGGCAACAAGGTGAGTCTCATCTGGCTGCCCGAGCGAATGAACATCACGAGTGCCAACAAGATTCTCAAACTCCTCGAAGAGCCACCTGCCAAGACCTTCTTCGTCATGGTGAGCGAAGAGCCTGAGCTTCTGCTGGAGACCATCCGAAGCCGTACGCAACGCATCGACTTCAAGAAAATCGAGGACGAAAAGCTGGAGGAGGCTCTCATCAAGCGCAGGACTTTGGAACCGAACATGGCACATCGCATCGCCCGCATCGCCCATGGCAACTGGAATGCCGCCATCGAAGAACTCAAGTCGGGCAATGAGAACCGCCAGCATCTCGACATGTTCATCATGCTCATGCGACTAGCTTATATGCGCAACATCCATGACTTGAAGAAATGGAGCGAGATAGTGGCTACCTTCGGGCGAGAGAAGCAGAAGCGTATGCTCGACTACTTCAACCACATGCTCAGGGAGAGTTTCATGTACAATTTCCATGACGAGAACCTCTCCTATATGACGCAAGAGGAAGAAGACTTCGCCAAGAACTTCGCCCGTTTCATCAACGAGGCCAATATCATCGACATCTTCAATCTCTTCGACGAGTGCAAACGATTCATCTCACAAAACGCCAACCCTAAGATCGTCTTCTTCGACCTGGCACTGAAAATCATCGTCCTGCTCATTAGAAAGTAGCAAAAAGAATCTATTAAATTAAAATTAGAAAATTATTAAAACAATATACAATAAGGAAGGCGTCAGCCCAACTTAACATTTAACATTGAACACTTAACATTGGAATAAATGGACTACAAGGATATGAAATTCAAGATGTGGAACGGTTGCGACCGTGGTCTATGCTGCAAGGCATGTGGGCGACAGGACAAGCAACTGAACACATACGACTGGCTTGCCGACGTACCAGGCAACGCCGAGAGCACCGACCTCGTGGAAGTGCAATTCAAGAATACCCGCAAGGGATATTATCACAATGTCAACAACATCGACCTCAAGAAGGGCGACATCGTGGCTGTGGAGGCTAGCCCAGGCCATGATATTGGCGTGGTGACCTTGACGGGTCGATTGGTCAAACTCCAAATCAAGAAGGCCAACCTCAAGTCGGCTGATGACATCAAGCGCATCTATCGCATCGCCAAGCCTGTGGATATCGACAAATGGAAGGAAGCCAAGAGCCGTGAGCATGGCACCATGATTCAGAGCAGACAGATAGCCAAGGACTTGGGATTGAAGATGAAAATCGGCGACGTGGAGTACCAAGGCGACGGCAACAAGGCGATTTTCTATTATATCGCCGACGAGCGTGTCGATTTCCGTCAGCTCATCAAGGTGCTTGCCGACACCTTCCACGTGCGTATCGAGATGAAGCAGATTGGTGCACGACAAGAAGCGGGACGAATCGGTGGAACAGGCCCTTGCGGTCGTGAACTCTGTTGCGCCACATGGATGAAAAACTTCGTTAGCGTGAGCACCAATGCCGCTCGCTTCCAGGACATCTCATTGAATCCTCAGAAGTTGGCTGGTATGTGCGCCAAGTTGAAGTGCTGTCTCAACTATGAGGTAGATAACTACGTGGAGGCAAGCAAGAAAATTCCTGCCAAGGACGTCGTACTACAGACTGCCGATGGAGACTTCCATCAGTTCAAGACCGACATCCTCGCTGGTCTCATCACTTACTCTTCCGATAAGAACATGGCTTCCAACCTGGAGACCATCACCGCCGAACGTGCCAAGGAAATCATCGAGATGAATCGTCGTGGCGAAAAACCTTTGAGCCTCTTGGAAGATGGCAAGGTGAAGGCTAAGCCTAAGTCTGTTGACCTCTTGGCAGAAGCTGACTTGAGCCGTTTTGACAAGGCTAAACGAAAGAAGAGAAATAACAAGGGACGCAACAACCAAGGGGAAAGCACGAATGCCGTCACTAACAATGGAGCAAGCCAAGCTCCACAAAATGGAGAACAAGCCCAAGCTCCACAGAACGAGCAACAAGGAATATCTCTACAGAAAGGACAGCAAAGCGAACGCCAAGCAAATGGCCAACAAGGCGAACGCCAAGACAGACAAGGCAATCGACGAGACAATTATCGCCGTCGCGACAATCGAAATCGAGACAACCGCTATCGTGACAACCGAAACCGAGATCATCGAAATCGAGACTATCAGACGCAAGGCGAGAATCGTCAACAGACAGAAAATCGTCAACAGACAGAAAACCGTCAGCAAGGCGAGAACCGCCCACCGAGGAATAATCGCCCCCCAAGAAATCGCAGACCACAAGGAGAACGTACTCAAAATAATGGCAATAATCAACAAAGCGGCAACAACCAGCAAGCTGGCAACAATCAGCAAGGCGGCAACCGTCCTCTACAAGAGAATAAGTCTGCGGAATAAATAGATGAAGAAAGAATGAAAAGACCATTCTATACATTATTAATAATAGGAACCTTCCTATTGGTTTCTCTTCTCTCATCCTGCAAGGATACGTTGGTATATGACTCATATATGCACACTCCTATCGCAGGATGGGAGAAGAACGATATGCTTTCGTTTGAGGTTCCTCCACTTGCAGCAAGCGGTTACTACCAGGAACAAGTAGGTTTGCGCATCACAGGTGGTTATCCTTTCATGAGTTTGACCCTCATCGTGGAGCAGACCATCTTTCCAAGCAAAGAGAAGAAATGGGAGAAGATTGAGAAAGTAGATACCGTCCAATGCAATCTCACCGACAAGAATGGCATCACCAAGGGACAAGGCATCAGCTATTACCAATACAATTTCCCTATCAACGTATATCATATCAACGAGGGAGACTCCATCCATGTCACAGTACGCCATGATATGAAACGTGAAATCCTACCTGGTATCAGCGACATCGGATTGAAGTTGAACCAGGTGAAAGAATAAATGGTTCAAGTTTCGTAAGAAAGTAAGGATTCGGGCGATTCTTGATTTCTTACGAAAGTTCAGTAAACTAAAAATCCTTATGGAACAGAGCCTTGCTTTGTCTCTTCCATAAGGATTTTTTATTTTTATATCTCTAAAAGCGCATCAGCTTCTCACCAGATTTCTTCCAGCATCTATCCTCAGGAAGATAAACAGCAAGATGGTGAAGCCCCAAAGCGAACTACCGCCATAACTGAAGAACGGCAAAGGAATACCAATGACAGGCGTCAAGCCGAGCACCATACCCACATTGATGAACAAGTGGAAGAGGAACACACTCAGCACACAATAGCCATAGATTCGTCCAAACTTGAAGGGTTGTCGCTCCGCCAAGTGAATGAGCCGCAATATCAATGCCAAGAAGAGAAGCAAGACACCAGCCGAGCCTAAGAATCCCTCTTCCTCACCTACCGTACAGAAGATGAAGTCGGTATCCTGCTCTGGCACGAACTTGAGCTTGGTCTGGGTACCATTCAAGAAGCCCTTACCTTGCAATCCTCCCGAACCGATGGCGATCTCACTCTGATGCACGTTATATCCTGCACCAGCCAAGTCCTCATCCAAGCCCAAGAGCACATTGATACGCACACGCTGGTGAGGTTCCATCACATTGTTGAGCACATAGTCGGCTGAATAGAAAAAGGCGATGGAGCCCAACGCAAACGCCGCTATGAAGTAATAATTGCGAAGACGAGTCGCCAAAGCCTGATATACCAAGAAGCCTACCATGGCGGCGCAAAGGCCTAGCTGAACCCAAACGATGTCGAAAGGAATGACATACGTTGAGAATAGCAAGAACAGCAACGTTATGCCCACTCCATAACCCAATATCACAAACATGTGCTTCTTATTGGCAGTATAGGAGTTGACCATGCCTGCCGTGAATATCTGAACCAGCAAGAGCACCACAAACTTGCCTACCGAGGTATAAGTGTCCCACATCATCACATTCTCAAACTTCACGCCTATCACGAAGTAAGCCACCATGGCCACCGCCGTGAAGAGGATGCTTCCAGGCATTCCCTCGCGATAGAGCATCAGGAAGAAAGCGGAATAGACAAGCGCCGAGCCCGTCTCCCTTTGTCCCACGATACAAACCATCGGAAGCAAGATGATGCCGACAGCAGCCATGAAATGCTTCATGTTATGAATGTTGAATCCATAACTAGACATAAACTTAGCCACAGCCAGTGCCGTGGCAAACTTGCCAAACTCGGCAGGTTGCAATCGCAGAGGTCCCAGCACGAGCCACGAATGCGAGCCCTTGATGCTATGTGGATTGAATATCGTGGCGAAGAGCAGCAATATCAGCACACCATAAATCACATACGAGAAGGTGTCATAGAATCGGTCATCAAGCATCAAGATGACAAATCCCAACGCTATCGACGTGCCAATCCAGACGATTTGCATACCCGAACGAGTACCCAAACTGAAAATATCATTGTCGCCATAGGTATAGCTGGCACCGCAAACACTGATCCATCCGAAGATGAGCAATGCCAAATAGATGCCTATCGTCCACCAGTCGAGCGAGCGAAGCACTCCAGTCGGTTGTTTATTATCAGATAATTGAGCCATATTTTCTATTTACCATTTTATCTACTGCTAGAACCATAAGAGATACGGCGATGCTGCATCTCCGTGGCTTGCCTCTCGGAAGACGGCGAAAGCTTGCCTTTGAGATATTGCTCCATCATCAATCCGCCGATAGGAACACCGTAGTCGGCTCCCCATCCACCATTCTCCACATACACGGCAATGGCTATCTTAGGATTGTTCATTGGAGCAAATCCCATGAATACAGAGTGGTCGTGACCACGGTTTTGAGCCGTACCCGTCTTGCCACAAGGCTCGAAGTCATAGCGACCGAGCATCTTACAGGTGCCTCGCAAGGCCGAACTTCTCATACCAGCCACCACATAGTCGTAAGCGCGCCTCGAAGCCTTGGTCACATGACGGCGTGTATAGAGCGTGTCGAGCGGTTCACCTTTCACCTTGCGCACCACGTGAGGCACGTAGTAGTAGCCACGGTTGGCGATGGTAGCGCCCAGGTTGGCGATTTGCAAAGGCGTGAGGTTGACCTCGCCCTGACCGATGGAGATACTGATGATGGTCAGTCCATTCCACGAGCCCTTGTATGCCTTGTCGTAATAAGCGGCATTTGGAATCAAGCCTCGTTTCTCGCCAGGCAGGTCGATGCCCAACTTATAGCCAAATCCCATGCTCACCATATAGTCGCGCCAAGTGTCCATAGCTTTCTGCACCGAACCATACTTGCGCTTGGCTCCTATCATATAATAGAGTCCCCAACAGAAGTAGCCATTGCAGGAGGTGCTGATGGCATCTACCAAGGCGATAGGCGAGGCATGACCGTGACAGCCCACGTGCAAGCCCTTGTATGAGAATCCATGATGGCAAGGGAAAGCCGTGCTAGGCGTGATGATACCCTCGGTGAGGTATGTCAATGCCTGGGTGGTCTTGAAGGTAGAGCCCGGTGGATATTGTCCCATGATGCTACGGTTCAATAGCGGTTTCCAAGGATTCTGGGAGAGCCACTTGTGCATCTTTCCCCTTTGCTTGCCCACGAGCCTACGAGGGTCGTAGGTTGGAGATGATACCATGGCGAGCACCTCTCCCGTGCGTGGGTCGATGGCGACAATACTTCCTATCTTGCCCTGAAGCAACCTTTCGCCCAGAGCCTGAAGATTCACGTCCAAGCCTAGCGTCAAGTCCTTGCCCGCAATAGGTTTCTGGTCGAACTTACCGTTCTGGTAACTGCCCTGTATTCTTCCTCGTGCATCACGAAGCATAATTTTAACACCCTTTTGACCTCGAAGCTCTTTCTCGTAATGTTTCTCCAAGCCCAACTTTCCGATATAGTCGCCCGGCTGATAGTAATCGTCGTCCTCGATGTCGCTCTCCGACACCTCGCCCACATCGCCCAGCACATGGGCTGCGTAAGGATAGGTGTATTCTCGGATGCTTCGCTTCTGCACATAGAAGCCCGGGAAGCGGAACATCTTCTCCTGAAAGACACTGAAGTCCTTGTCGGACAACTGGGTCATGAAGAGCTGCTGCGTATAGCGAGAGTAACCAGGATTCTTGCTTCTGTCCTTGATGTCGTTCATACGCTTGATGAAAAACTCCTTGGTGATACCCAGCGCATTGCAGAAGTCCATCGTATCGAGGCGATTCTTCTCCTCGTTCATCACCACCATGATGTCGTAAGAAGGTTGGTTATAGACCATCAGCTTGCCGTTGCGGTCGTAGATGGCGCCACGCGAAGGATATTCTATCTGCTTAAGGAAAGCATTACTGTCGGCATTTTTCTTATAGTCATCGCTCATAATCTGAAGCGTAAAGAGACGAATCATGTAGATGACGACAATCGCTATCGCCACCCCACCTATCACAAACCTACGCTTTTCGAGATTATAATCTATCATTTCTTATCAATATGTTATAGGATAAATCTTCTAACTTCAAACGTCTAACACCTAACTTCAAACTCTATTTCCTAAAGTTCTCCAGCACCATGACGAGGAGGTAAGTGAGAAGCGTGCTACCGCCGATACACTCGAGCCATTGCAACCAATTGAAGAAATTGAAAGTCTCCAAAGTGAAAAAGAGGATGCAATAGAGCAGCACCATGATGAAGGCGTACCAGAAAAAAGAGGTGACACCGATGGATCGGATGGAGGGTTCGAGGTCTTCGGCGCTATCCCTCGGGACGAAGAGCTCGAAGAGATAAGGCTGAACCAAGCCCATCACCGTCATGGATGCCGCAGCAACGCCTGGCGTGTTGGCAAAGACATCGACGCAAAGTCCCAAAGCGAAGCTCCAAAGCAACGCCGACCATCGTGGCTGATTACGACGGAAGTGCATCACCAAGATGATGTAGAGCAAGGGGGTGGCACAGTCGAAGAGGTGGATGTGGTTGAGCACAAGTCCCTGCACCAACAGCAACACTACGAAGAGTCCAATGCGTTTTACTTGTTCTATACTCATTTTATAACTAATAAATTTATAATCTACAATCTATAACCTATTCAAGTTTTGCAAATAAGTAAGGATTCAGGCTGAAAAGCTTTATTCTCAAGCTTGCTGACATGATGCCTTTGCCCTTTTAGGGCGCATCCTTGATTAAATCATACATTGTAAATTATACATTGTAAATTACTGTGGTCTGATGGAGTCTTGTGCGGCTCTCATGATTTCCAATCGCTCACGCATGGCTGCATCGTCGATGACGCATACGTCACGAAGCTTGGCGAAATCTGTGGATAGTTTCAGCTGCACTCGGTACGACAAGCCATCGGCCGAATTGAACACATGTAACACCTTACCCACCAATACGCCCGGAGGGAATACTGCCGAATAGCCGCTTGTCACCACATTGTCGCCCAACTTGAAGTGGGCATGACGTGGCACATCTTCGAGGTAGGCATACTCTGAGACACCGCCCTTCCAGCGCAAGTAACCGAAGTAGCCGCGATTCTGTATCGTACAACTGATGTTCGACTTCACGTTGAGCACCGGGATGAGCACGGAATAATGCTCCGACACCAGATAGACGATGCCCACGACACCCGTGCCGCATACGACACCCATATCCTTGCGGACACCATCTGCGCTACCCTTGTCGATGGTCATCAGATTGCTTGGCTTATCGATACTGTTGGCGACCACCTTGGCGGGAATCAGGTGATAGTTGTGCAAGAGCTCCACCTGTCCACGGTGCATGAAACTACTGTCCTTGGTGACATCGGTCAACTTCTCTGACAGCTGATGCACCTGTTGCTCCAGGTAGGCATTGCGCTGGGTGAGCTCCTGGTTCACCTTGGTGAGCGAGAAGAACGTCTCCACGTTGGCATCCCATTCATAGAGCTTGCCCGACACCGCATTGGCTGAAGAGAACCATACGCTACCCTGGTAACTGTTGAACTGAAACAAGAGTACGAAACTCACCACCTCAAGAATCACGAAGACAAACCAATGGTTGTATTTCGCCAAAAACTCTAAAAGGTTGTGCATACTTTTTTAATAGTATCTAATATCACTTTATGAATAAGAGATGAATATCCGCCGTTTATCGGTAGGATGCTCACCTCTTATTATATATAATCACAAAAAAGGATTGTCTCTCACGAGAAAAAGAATTATCTCATCAAGAAAGAGAAACGATCCACGTTCTTCAATGCGATGCCAGCGCCCTTAGCCACACTGTGCAATGGGTCCTCGGCGATATGGAATGGAATGTTGATCTTGTCCTGGAGTCGCTTGTCGAGACCACGGAGCAAGGCACCACCACCAGAGAGCCAGATACCATTCTTCACGATGTCGGCGTAAAGCTCAG
>ERZ808259.154-NODE-154-length-45126-cov-57.816889_pt1 | contig 45126 bp, 33 predicted proteins | sample MGYA00521279_ERZ808259 | MGnify/ENA primary metagenome ERZ808259 (study PRJEB31516, sample SAMN03275586) | gut metagenome | biome: mammalia-associated habitat; material: feces | host: Papio cynocephalus | place: Kenya | collected 2012-07-27 ...
CTGACAGGGGGCAAAAATGTACCCCAAAATTGCGTTTCTAAATGGACACTATACAAAATCGGATAGTAGTTCGGATCCAAATGAGGCAAAACACACTCTCTGCCGCCTTTTTTTGCACTCTTTGCAAAGACATATTCTCTCCCGATATGCAAAATATGCGGAATATGCAATTCCCATACCTCATAATACCATTTACGGCAAAAAGACGGCAACGAGATAGGTTTTTATGCGGGGCTTTTATACACTTTATGCACCATATATACCGCATAAAGTGTATAGATATTATGTTTCGATGCGGCTGCTCTGCTGAATTATGCAAGGGGTTGCGCACATCAATAAAAATGCGTAACTTTGTGGCGGATTTGTATGCACGTTGCATTTACCTAAAAACCAACAACGTGCAACCAACATCGCAAAGCCACCATCGTTCGCGCAGCGAACCACCATCGTGAAACCATCAACATAAATAGAATATGAATACTACCAAACTTATGAATCGGGCAGCGGATAACATTCGTATCCTGGCTGCGGCGGCTGTAGAAAAAGCAAAAAGCGGACACCCGGGCGGGGCTATGGGTGGCGCGGATTTTATCAACGTGCTCTATTCTGAGTTTCTCGAATACGACCCCGAAAATCCCGGTTGGGAGGCGCGCGACCGTTTCTTCCTCGACCCAGGACACATGGCGCCGATGCTCTACAGCCAACTCTGCTTAGCGGGCAAGTACACATTGGCAGACTTGCAGACGCTCCGCCAGTGGGGCAGCGTCGTCCCCGGACACCCCGAGCGCGACATCGAACACGGCATTGAGAATACGTCGGGTCCCCTCGGGCAGGGGCATACGTTTGCCGTGGGCGCAGCGATTGCGGCGAAGTGGTTCAACGCCCGCTACGGGGCCATCCACAACCCGACGATATACGCCTTTATCTCGGACGGCGGCGTGCAGGAAGAGATTTCGCAGGGCGCAGGACGTATGGCAGGTTTCCTCGGGCTGGACAACCTGATTATGTTCTACGACTCGAATGAGGTGCAACTATCCACCGACTGCCGCGACGTAACCAACGAGGACGTGGCAGCCAAATACGAGGCATGGCATTGGTTCGTGCAGGAGATACCGGGCAACGACCCCGACGCAATACGCGAGGCATTAGTGCGTGCCAAAGAGGAAAAGAACAGACCCAGCCTGATAATCGGACACACCACGATGGGCAAGGGTTGCGTTACCGCCGACGGGCAGAGTTTCGAAGGCAAATGCTCGACCCACGGGCAGCCGTTGAGCAAGTCGGGCGCATCGTTTGAGGCGACGATAAAGCACCTTGGCGGCGACCCCGAGAACCCGTTTGTGATATTCCCCGAGGTGCAAGAGATGTACGACAAGCGTGCGGCGCAACTGCGCGAGACAGCCAACCAACGCTACGGGAAATACTACGAATGGAAACAGGCTAACCCGCTGGCAGCCAACGAGTACGAGACATTCATGAGCGGCGAGACACCGTGTATCGACTGGAGCGAGATTGTACAGAAACCGGGTGCCGCCACCCGTAACGCTTCGGCTACCGTACTCGGCTACCTGGCAGAGCATGTGGGCAATATGATTGTATCGTCCGCCGACTTGAGCAACTCGGACAAGACCGACGGCTTCCTGAAGAAGACCCACGCATTGCGTCGCGGCGACTTCACGGGGCAGTTCCTGCAAGCCGGCGTGAGCGAACTGACGATGGCGTGCGTGTGCATAGGTATGGCACTCCACGGCGGTATCATCCCCGCCTGCGGCACGTTCTTCGTATTCAGCGACTATATGAAACCCGCCGTGCGTATGGCGGCGCTGATGGAGATACCGGTGAAATTCATCTGGAGCCACGACGCCTTCCGCGTGGGCGAGGACGGACCGACACACGAACCCGTGGAGCAGGAGGCGCAGATACGCCTGATGGAGAAACTGCATAACCACCACGGACAGCCGTCGATGCTCGTGCTGCGCCCTGCGGACGCCGAAGAGACCACGATGGCATGGCGTCTGGCGATGGAGAACACCGCCACCCCGACGGCACTCATCCTCTCGCGGCAGGACATCGCGCCCGTGCCGAACACGTGTCTGGACGGTTTCCGCAAAGGAGCATATATCGTCAGCAAGGACGAGAACCCGCAAGTGGTGATGCTGGCAAGCGGCTCGGAGGTATCGACGCTGATGGCAGGTGCCGAACTGCTGCGTGCGGAGGGTATCCGCCTGCAGGTGGTGAGCGTGCCGAGTGAGGGCTTGTTCCGCCAGCAGCCGCAGGAGTACCAGGACGAGGTGCTGCCGAAAGGCGTGGTGCGCTTCGGTATGACGGCAGGTCTGCCCTGCACCCTCGAAGGACTGGTCGGCGAGAACGGCACTATATGGGGACTGAACAGTTTCGGATTTTCCGCCCCCTATAAAGTCCTCGACGAGAAACTCGGCTTCACCGCCCAAAACGTATATGAGCAGGTGAAGGGGCTGGTGTAAGTATGGCAAACGAGGTAGTACCATACAACCCGAAAGAAGAGAGCGTAGTTGTCTATCGCACAGCGGACAACACGCTGCAGTTGGACGTGCAGTTAGCCGACGAGACGGTATGGCTTACGCAGCAACAAATGACCGTTCTGTTTGATACCAGCAAGCAGAATGTCAGTTTGCACATCAACAACATCTTCAAAGAGGGCGAACTGGACAAGAATTCAGTTGTCAAGGATTACTTGACTACTGCCGCAGACGGAAAGAAATACCGCACCTTATATTATAACTTAGATGTCATCATATCAGTGGGGTATCGTGTAAAGTCCAAACGTGGGACTCAATTCCGGCAATGGGCTACCAAGGTACTCAACGAGTATATGCTGCGCGGTTATGCCGTTGACCAACGTATTTTTGCCGTAGAGGAACGAATGGACAAGCGTCTGCTGGCACACGAGCGCAGGTTAGAAGCCGTAGAGGAAAAGATAGATTTCTTCGTTCGCACGAATGTGCCGCCGGTAGAGCAGGTATTCTTTGACGGGGAGTTCTTCGAGGCGCGTGTGTTGCTTGAGCGACTCATAAAGACGGCTACCAAACGTGTCATTATTATTGATTCTTATATTGATGCAGCCATTTTTGATATGCTTGATGTGCGTGCCAAAGGTGTTGCGGCGGATATCTATTCCGATAGCGAGTACAAGTCCTTGCGCGATATGCACAATGCTGCAGCAGGTACGCAGCCCGTCCATACGCACAAGTGGACTACGGCATCACATGACCGCTGGCTGATTATTGATGGCAGTTTGTATCATTGCGGGCACTCGCTCAAAGACTTGGGCAAAAAACTATCGGCAATTATGTGGATGGATTTAAGTCCAGACATGATACTGAAACAAATCAATTAAACTTTGTTGCCTATGGAATAAAACAGCAAGAAATACAATATAAATAAGCATTTGCTTTATTAAGGATTCTCTCAATCTACCACAAATTGAACTACATTCCTAAATATAGCGAATGTTCATACGTAAGTGTGAACTTTCTGCCTATATTGGATGTAGTGGGTGTGGTAGCCCGAGAGAAACAATATAACAAAAGCGAAAGTTCACGCTTTTCGTATACCAATTAACAAACAAAATACAAATTAAAAACCGACGAGGCGATGGGATATAACCGCCAATAAAATTATGAGAAAGTATATCTTTATCCTTTTAGTGCTCTGTGCTTCAACATTAACTAATGCACAATTAACAAAAGTCTTACAATTGGATGGGTTTTATTATCCGTCCTCGTTTGGAACCTACAGTTGTGGAATCTCAGGAACCCCATGCATTAGTGTTAGTGGCAAACAATATCTGAATGGACAATATATTAGTAATCAGTGGATGGATTATAGTGTCCAAAATTTAATTAACAATTGTTTTCTATACGAAATCCACATTGATTCTAATAATACAGGTCACATTGAAAAATATGACGAGAACTATTCTTTAATTAAAGATGATATCATCGTTACTAATATCCCACAATATGACAACTATTTTATCACGAAAAACTCTTCATCAATGACTACCGCGATGTATATTACATCAAAAGTATTTAATGATGATGAGAACTATGAACTACTTCTTCTATATACATTAGATGATAATGATGCTACAGATTCGATGTCATATCAAGAAAAACATACTGTGCAGGAAAGACTTATATTAGTGGATAAGAATGGGAGTATTTTACATGATTTTGGGATGGCGTTTGGCTTTGTAATTAACACTTGTCTTATTAGTTATAATGGGAAATGGTTCTGGGTATTAAATAAACAGATTTACAATCCTGAGACTTCACAAACAGAATACAAAACAGAAATTTATCAAATATCAAAACAGTCCCCTCAAGGTTTGACACAAGTTAGTGCACAGCATATGCCTGCTTATCCAAATCCGACATCGTCTCAATTAAACATTCCTATTGGAACGCAAAACGGAATGTGTCAAGTAAACATCTACGATATGAATGGACATTTAATTGAAACAAAAATGGGAAATGATAATGGAGAAGTTGTCAACGTGAATGTTTCTAATTATCCGGCAGGTAACTATATTTATCAGAACGGAAGCAATGCAGGTCAATTTATAAAACAATAATCCTATGATTACAATAGATGAGGCTCATAACATAATTGAGCAAATGAACCGAGAATTTGATTCTCATGATTTTATTAGGGCATACATAATACGATATCCCGCTTCATATTTAGAGATGCTCCGTTCATTTGGCACAGTAGGAAGAGCAAATGGAAGAATAGCAGCATTCCTTCAAGAAAAACAAAGAGACAAGAATATATCTATTTGTCAAACAGGAAAGGTGCGTTCTATGAATGTTTTTGGGCGAGAAACACGATGTGAGCATTGGATTAGAGATTTATAATTTTTTTACTACCCTATACCAAAGGTATAGCAAGGATATAGGAAAAGCAGGTAGCCGATAGGTTGCTTGCTTTCATTATTGGGGAAAGCGGAAACTTCATACTTTTATATCGTGCCATGGGGCAAAAAAAGTCATCCTTACTAATTAGCATATCGATTTGGTTTTGTATTAGACAACAAAAACACTCAACAAAACATCGCAAAAACGCTCAATAAAATACAACAAAAAAACTCAACGTCATTGCGTATATCAGAAAATTAGTGTACCTTTGCACCGAATTTCAATAAACGACTTATGGAGTACCTGAAACGAGTAGCCGACAAGCAACTGAAAGACCGGTTGAATGCATTCGGTGCTGTGTTGATAGAGGGACCTAAATGGTGTGGCAAAACGACAACAGCGGAGCAAATTGCAGCAAGTGTCATCAAGTTGCAGGACACACGAATGCGTGCCCAATATATGGCTGCAATCGCTGCCAATCCTGCCCTGTTGCTGTCTGGCAAGACCCCTCGCCTGATTGACGAGTGGCAAGACGCACCTGTGCTGTGGGACACTGTTCGTACTATCGTTGATGAACGCGCGGCAGAAGGACAGTTTATTCTGACCGGCTCTAATACGGTTGATAAAAAAGAAATTCTTCATTCCGGCAACGGACGCATCTCGTCTATGCAGATGCTGCCGATGAGTCTTTGGGAAAGCGGGGAATCCAATGGTATGGTCAGTCTGTGTGAGTTGTTTGATAACCCGACAATGGAGATTGAGGCTGTTTCGGACATCGATATTGAGCAACTGATTTTTATCACCTGTAGAGGTGGCTGGCCGGCAACTCTCCGTTTGCGCGATGACAAGTCAAAACTGCTGGTGGCAAAGAATTATTTTGCAACGGTTTGCAGTCAAGATATCAGTCGCGTAGATGGGGTGGATAGGGATGAGAAGTTAGCACGTATGATTATGAGGTCGTATGCACGGAACATCTCGACCTTGGCAAAAAAGACCACCTTGTTAGCGGATGTCTCTGCTTCCGAAGAGGTAGATTGCTCAATGAATACATTCGACTCTTATGTAAAGGCTTTGGAGAGGCTGTTCGTCATACAGGACATCAATGCTTGGTGCCCTGCTGTACGTAGCAAGGATGTGATGCGCAGCACTCCCAAGCGCACTTTTTGCGACCCGAGTGTGGCTGTCGCTGCAATGCAACTATCCCCGTCGGCACTTCTCACGCAACTCAAAACGTATGGATTCTTATTTGAACAATTATGCATACGTGACCTGAAAGCCTACACGTCCGATATAGATACTCATGTGGGCTACTATCATGACCGGTATGGCTTGGAAGCAGATGTGGTGTTGCATCTCGGAGACGGCAGGTATGCACTTGTTGAATGTAAATTGGGTAGCAATGAGATTGAGGAAGGTGCGGGACATTTGCTGCAACTGAAAAAACTGATTGCTGAACACAATAAAAAGGAGAAACAGAATCCTATCCGTGAACCAGATTTGATGATTGTCCTCACGGGGGGAATGTACGGATACCGCCGCAAAGACGGTGTGTATATTATCCCCCTTGCGTGTTTGAAACCATAATGATTGAATATGTTTCTTGCATTTTTCTAAACGCGATACCATTCAACTCACCGTCCTTTTTCAATCGTTAAAAAGTCGTGTCAAACAGCAAGGGATACGCAAGGGATGAGCAAGGGATAGGCAACCCTGTGCAAGCCCATTTATAATAAACAAAATTAAACTATAAGATAGAATAAACTAAGATATGAGAGTACTAATCATAGGAGCGAGTTCGGGTATCGGAAAAGAACTATCCCTTCGGTATACCTCATTAGGCAACGAAGTGATAGCGGTAGCCCGTCTCAAGCCGTTGTTGCAGGAATTGGCGCATACAAACTCCAATATCCAAGTCGCTCCATGTGATGTGGCTGACCTTGAGGGTTCGCAGGCTCTCCTTACGCAAGTCTTTGCGTCTCCCATAGACTTGGCTATCCTTTGTTCGGGAGTAGGAGATTTGAACCCTGACTTGGATTTTGCCATAGAGCGACCGACATTGGACATCAACGTGATTGGCTGGACGTTCTTTGCTGACTTCATCTATAAGCAGTTCGAAGAACAGCAGTACGGTCACTTGGCTGTCATCAGTTCTTGTGGTGGTCTTCGGGGTGAACCAATGGCACCCGCTTATGCTGCCTCCAAGGCGTTCCAAATAAACTATACGGAGGCGTTGTGCAAGAAAGCCTTCAAAAGCAAACTGCCGATAGTGGTTATGGATATCCGTCCGGGATTGGTCGATACACGTATGGCAAAAGGGGAAGGCTTGTTTTGGGTGATGCCGGTGGAGAAAGTTGCGGTGCAAATAATGACGGCTATTACCAAGGAAAAAGATGTTGCCATCGTAACAAAACGCTGGTCTATTCTCCATTGGATAATGAAGCACCTGCCCCGCTCCATATACAAGCGAATGTAGGCATGGTATCACTTTGCTCCATTAAAGACCATTAAAGAACCATTAAAAAGGCTGTGCATACAAACGACAAACTAATAAACAATCACTGCAAAACTTGGTATATGACAGACAAGGAGTTGGTTTATAAGGTTATAGGAGCAGCAATGGAGGTGTATCGGAATTTGGGATATGGATTGTTAGAGTCCATTTACCAAGAAGCGATGGCTGTGGAACTGCAAGAGAAAGGAATTGACTACACATTGGAGAGGGATGTGCCTGTATTTTATAAGGGCTTGAAACTGAAAAAGACCTTTCGACTGGATATGTTGGTTGATGATAAGGTCATAGTGGAACTCAAATCGGTATCCAAGTTGGGAGCCGAGCACCGCATACAACTATGCAATTATCTGCGACTGACACACAAGCCCATCGGTCTCTTGATAAATTTCGGTACCAGTCCGATTATCGGAGAACGTTGGATGTATGACAAAGAATACAACGAATGTTATCTTGTGGACAAAGACATGAAACCGGTACATCTATACAACGAAGAGAATGACTGAATAATGTTTTTAATGGTCTTTAATGGGCATTAGTGGAGGCAGAAGACTATACGGTGAAATGAACAAATAGTGTTTTAATGGTTCTTTAATGGTCATTAATGGAGGCAAAAGACTATACAGTGAAATGAACAAATAATGTTTTAATGGTCCTTTAATAGTCATTAATAGAGAAATAGGCAATACAGAGGAAACTGGCAGATAATGTTTTAATGGTCCTTTAATGGGCATTAATGGAGATAAAAGACTATACAGTGAAATGAACAAATAATGTTTTAATGGTCCTTTAATGGGCTTTAATGGAGACAAAAAGTTTCTCTTAAATGGAGACCTAACGGAATAATAATTTACACGGAATATATGGAATACAATTTTACGGAGATTGAAAAGAAGTGGCAGGCTGAATGGGAAAAAGCCGGCACGTACCGAGTAAGCAACCATAGCACCAAACCGCACTACTACGTGCTGGATATGTTCCCCTACCCGAGCGGGGCGGGGCTGCATGTGGGGCACCCGTTGGGCTACATAGCCAGCGACATCTACAGCCGCTACAAACGTCTGCAAGGCTTCAACGTGCTGCACCCGATGGGCTTCGACTCGTACGGACTGCCTGCCGAGCAATACGCCATTCAGACCGGGCAGCACCCCGAGAAGACCACTATGGCGAACATCGCCCACTATGTGGAGCAGTTGCGCAAGATCGGTTTCTGCTACGACTGGGATCGCGAAATCAAGACCTGCGACCCGTCGTTCTACCGCTGGACGCAATGGGCATTCGTTCAGATGTTCCACTCGTACTACGACACCGCCTTGCAGAAAGCGCAGCCTATCAGCAAGTTAATCGCCAAATGGAAGGCGGAAGACCCGACTTGGAACAGCCTCAGCGAGCAGGAGCAGCAGGAACGGCTGATGCAATACCGTATCGCCTACCTCGCCGATACCAAAGTGAATTGGTGCCCCGCTTTGGGGTGCGTGCTGGCGAATGACGAGGTCAGCGAAGGCTTGAGTGTGCGCGGCGGTTACCCCGTGGAGCAGCGTGTGATGCGCCAGTGGAACCTGCGTGTCAGTGCCTATGCACCGCGCCTGCTGGAGGGGCTTGACCGTATCGACTGGACGGACAGCCTCAAGGAGACGCAACGCAACTGGATAGGTCGCAGCGAGGGGGCGGAGATGCAGTTTGCCATCAAAGGGCAGGACGAGCCGTTCACTATCTTCACCACCCGTGCGGACACCGTCTTCGGCGTTACGTTTATGGTGCTGGCACCCGAAAGCGAGTACGTCAGCCGTGTGGTTACGCCCGAGCAGCAAGCCGAGGTGGACGCCTACCTCGATATGGTGAAACACCGCACAGAGCGCGAGCGTATCGCCGACCGCCGTGTAACAGGGGTATTCACGGGCAGTTACGCCATCAACCCGCTCACCAATGCGGAGATACCTATCTATATAAGCGACTATGTACTTGCCGGTTACGGCACGGGAGCCATTATGGCAGTGCCCGCACACGACAGCCGCGACTACGCTTTCGCCAAGCATTTCAACCTGCCCATCGTGCCTCTGATTGAGGGTGCAGACGTGAGCGAACAGAGTTTCGACGCCAAAGAAGGCGTGATGATCAACTCGGGTTTCCTGAACGGACTGCAGGTGAAAGAGGCGATTGCGAAAATGAAAGAGTACATCACCAACACGGGCATCGGGCGCGTGAAAGTTAACTACCGTCTGCGCGATGCGGTCTTCAGCCGCCAGCGTTATTGGGGCGAACCGTTCCCTATCTACTACAAGCACGGTATGCCCTACACACTCCCCGAGGATACCCTGCCCTTGTGCCTGCCGGAGGTCAGCGACTTCAAGCCGACCAGCACGGGCGAACCGCCATTGGGCAATGCACAATGCTGGGCATGGGACGAGGTGAACCGCAAAGTGGTGGACAAATCGCTCATTGACGACAAGACCGTCTTCCCTCTCGAACTATGCACGATGCCGGGGTTTGCGGGCTCATCGGCATACTACCTCCGCTATATGGACAACCACAACGACCAAGCCCTTGTCGGACACGAAGCCAACGACTACTGGCGGCAAGTGGATCTGTACCTCGGCGGCAGCGAGCACGCTACGGGACACCTTATATACAGCCGTTTCTGGAACAAGTTCCTCTTCGACCTCGGGTATATCTGCGAGGACGAGCCGTTCAAGAAACTCATCAACCAGGGTATGATTCAGGGGCGGTCGAACTTCGTTTACCGCTATATCGGGGAGGGCGCAACCGGCAACCTCTATATCAGTTACAACCTAATCAACAACCCTGAATATAAGGGCAAGGTGCAGCCTATCCATGTGAATGTCAACATCGTACACAACGATGTATTAGACGTGGATGCTTTCCGCGACTGGATGCCCGACTTCAAAGATGCCGAGTTCGTCTATAGCGACGGCACCACCGACACCGACAACCCTTATATGGGCGAACCCACCGAGAAACAGTATATCTGCGGTTGGGCAATAGAGAAGATGTCGAAATCAATGTTCAATGTAGTGAATCCCGATGATGTAGTGGCTAAGTTCGGTGCCGACACTCTCCGTCTGTATGAGATGTTCCTCGGTCCGCTGGAGATGTCCAAGCCGTGGGATACCAATGGTATCGACGGCGTACACCGTTTCCTGAAACGCCTGTGGAACATGTATGAGACGCTCTCCGACGAGGCACCCACGGCAGACGAACTGCGCTCTTTGCACAAACTGATAAAGAAGATTACGTGGGATATAGAGAACTTCTCGTTCAACACGTCCATCCCCGCCTTTATGATTGCACAGAACGAGTTGCAGGCACTCAAATGCAACAAACGTGCGGTACTGGAGGTCTTTGCCGTGCTGTTGGCACCGTATGCACCGCATATCGCCGAGGAGGCTTGGCACCGCTGCGGGCACGAGACCACGATCTGCGATGCCGAGTGGCCCAAGTGCAACGAGGCGTACTTGGCAGAGAACACGCAGAAGTACCCCGTGCAGTTCAACGGCAAAGTGCGTTTCACGATAGAGGTTGCCAAAGACACTCCGCGTGAGGAGGTGGAGCGCATCGTCCTCGCCGACCCGCAAACCGCCAAGCAACTCGCCGGCACCACCCCGAAAAAGGTCATCGTCGTCCCCGGCAAGATTGTAAACATTGTGATGTAAACGGATTATGATACAATAACTTAACAAAAGCAAAGTCCCGCATTTCTCACACCAATGTGCGCAAGAATGTTACGGACTTTGCTTTTTCAAATTATATCAATATTCACCAAACGCATAGATATTGATGCGGGTATGACCAAACGCTTTGAACTTCGCGGATATAACTATGAAGAAAGTTATGCATACTACAAAAATCAAACTAGTAGCACACACCCACACAACAAATATAAAGTAGAGTTCCAACTCAAATCATGTACCTACAAATGATAGTATCTGTTCCTCTTTTGCGGATTGTGGTAGAACCTGCGTTCTGGATGCTCTTGATGATTATCCCCGCAGCGTATTTCTGCTATTGGGTGTGGTTTGGTATCACGTGCAAAATGGCAAAGAAACGGCATCGCGACCCGTTAGGATGGGTGTTATTATCATTTTGTATAACCCCGATATGGGTATGGATTATCCTGCTAATAGTTGGAGATAAAAAAGAATAAAACCTACGATTGATGAACACTTTACAAAAAGAAAAAGAGGGTGTTTAATAAATCTAAAAACATCGAAGAGACAAACAGGTCTAACGACTTGACCGCGGACGGGGCGTCCGCGTCCCCGGCGAGAATACAAGTTGACGATGCGAGACGCATCGTCCCCACACTAAACCAGAGACTGCCTACACTTGTTAGGCAGCCTCTTTGCTTATATAATACTCCTATTTTATAATTTTAGAATATCGCATTCCAACCACTAATCGAACAGGCGTTTGGCGATGTAGGTTTGGAGGGCGGATTGCCAGTCGGATTGCCATTGGACATAGCCTTTCTGGGTAGGACTGCTGATGATACTATCCACTTTGATGATCATAGGCGTTTCTTCCACTTTGGTTCTGCCTGTATAGTAGTTCTTTCGGGAGGATGACCACGTGGTATATAACAAGCCGCTCATCGGTTCGTCTTTGACCAGCAAGACAAGACTATCAATCGTTATATCATCCACTCCCATCGTACTCATCGTTTGTATGACAAGCGGGAGATTTTCTCTTTCACCGTTGAGAACTATTTGCGTGACATCTTCGGGTTTGAGTTTTGAAGAACAAGATGCCAACACACACAAGGCAGATAAAAAGAACAGGTACTTTTTCATGGTTACAAAGGATTTACTAAATTACGGTACAAAGGTATATATTTTCTATGATGTATGCAAATAAAATCAAAAAAAGGATTTGTATATGTGGCAGAATTGTTGTAACTTTGTGGCTGAATGAACAATGAACAAAAGACAAAGAACAAAGGACAAAGAACGGATATGAACAGGGAATTGAAATGCCCGCATTGCGGGAGTGTGTTTACGGTGGACGAGGCGGACTATGCCGCTATACTGAACCAAGTGCGCAACGAGGAGTTTGAGCAGGAGTTGGAACGCCGCCTCAGAGAGTTGGAACGCACGCACAAAGCAGAACAACAAACCGACCGCCTGCGCACAGAGCAGGCTTTTCAGAACGAAATCAACAAGAAGACACAGGAACTGACCGCCCTGCGTGCGGACAAAGAGAAGGAACTGACCACACTGCGTATGCAGAAGGAACAGGAACTGAATAATCTGCGTGCGCAGAAAGAGCAAGAGATTGCTGCCCTGAAAGCCGCTATTGCGCAGAGCGGCGACAAGCAGCAGATTGCCGTGATGGAGGTGCGTCAGAAAGCGGCAAACATACTGAAAGACAGAGACCAACAGATACTGCAACTGCAGAACCAAATTACCAATGCACAAAACGAAGCGGCTCTGAATGAGGCGCATATCCGTCAAGGTTATGAGCAGAAACTGACTCAGATGCAGGAGCAGGTGGACTATTACAAAGAGATGAAACTGCGTCTATCGACGAAGATGATAGGAGAGTCGCTGGAGCAACATTGCAGTGCGGAATACAACAGGAACCTGCGCCCCGTAATGCCCGGTGCCTATTTTGAGAAAGACAACGACGCATCGGAGGGGAGCAAGGGCGACTTTATATTCCGCGACTATGCCAATGGGCAGGAGTATGTGTCAATTATGTTCGAGATGAAGAACGAGGCTGATGCCACCGCCACCAAGCACAGGAACGAGGACTTTTTCAAGAAATTGGACGAAGACCGCCGTAAGAAAGGCTGCGAGTATGCGGTATTGGTTACGCTACTCGAGCCAGACAGCGAACTATACAACGGCGGGATAGTGGACGTGTCGTACCGCTATGAGAAGATGTATGTTATCCGCCCGCAGTTCTTTATCCCGTTGCTCACCCTCCTCGTACAGACGAGCAAAAAGACCATTGACTACCAGCGGCAGTTGGCTATCGCACAGAGCCAGAGCATTGATGTTACGAACTTCGAGAACAAACTGAACGAGTTCAAGGACGGTTTTGCCCGCAACTACGACCTTGCCAGCCGCAAGTTCCACACCGCCATAGAGGAGATCGACAAGACTATCGACCATCTGCAGAAAGTGCGCCAGTCGTTGGTCGGGTCGGAAGATAATCTGCGCCTTGCCAACAACAAAGCCGAAGGGCTTACCATCAAGAAACTGACCTACGGCAACCCGACCATGAAGCAGAAATTCGACGAAGCACGGGCTACCGACAATAATAAATAATAGTTAATAAAAGGAGCAGACAAAAACGGCCTATCCACCTTCTATCCTATAACCATCCTATAACCATCCACCTTACTTTTCTACGGGGAAGAACCTTTTAAGGATTTTAAGGTTATTAAGGTCGTTAAGGACTTTAAGGTCATTTACAAATTTACACACTTACAAATTTACAAATTCCCGTGTTAGATCATACTCATTCGCTTAATGTCTGCCGCGCCTCAGCGGGTACGGGCAAGACGTTTACCTTGGCCGCCTACTATGTAGGGCTGCTACTCAGCGGTGTCAGTTACCGCAATATCCTTGCCGTAACGTTCACCAACAAAGCCACTGCCGAGATGAAAGAGCGTATTCTGACCTACCTGCTGGCGATAGCGCAGTGCGACCACGGAGAGGACGCTTTCTTCGAGAAAGCCAAGTCGTTTATGCTCTCCTATACACGGGCTACGGACGTGGAACTGCGGGTGCGTGCGGCAACGTGTTTCCGGCAAATGCTGGCGGACTACGAGAATGTATGCGTCAGCACGATCGACTCTTTCCTGCAAACGCTCCTCTCGGGTATGGCGCAACTGCTGGGGAAAGGGGCAGGTTATTCGGTGGAGTTAGATGTGAAACGAGCGATTACGACTGCTGTCGATCAGATTCTCACTACCGAGATGACCGACCGGTTGGAACCTATTATGGTGGATTATCTGCAAGACCAATTAGACAACGAGGCACGCTGGGACATACGGGGAAGTATTATCCGAATGGCACTGAAACTCTATGACGAGTCGGTGCAGATGCTCAACAGCGAGGGGAAAATTGACTTCAACCCCGACCATATCCACCGCTACAAAAAAATGCTGGACAAGTGGCGCACACGCCCCGAGTTCACCCGCCTCGCCACACTGCGAGAACAGGTAAAGACACAAGAATCGTCCATCACGCCGAAATCGTTTGCCAACGATATAAAACGTATGCTCGACAATATCGAAGACTCTATTCAGAAGCCGAAAGAGATGAAAACAGAGGAGGTTTTTCGGGGGATGACGGCAGCGGCATACGCCAAGTTTTCGGACACACAGAAAGACAAATGGCAAGCAGCAGCGGGTGCGCTATACGAACAAATAGAACAGTTGCAGCAACTATGCAATGTTTGCCGCCGCACTTATTGGGAGTGCCGGATCACGGGGCTGTTTCTGATGGATATGCGTATGATGCAAGGGCTGTTGGAACGTATCAATGACAACCTTGCCGAAGCCAACCGCACACTCCTCGCCGAGACCGCCGCCACACTCACCCAAGCCCTCAAACCGGGAGATGCGGACTTTATCCTCGAGAAATGCGGCATCCGCTACAAGCATATTATGATCGACGAGTTCCAAGATACCAGCCGACTGCAATGGCAGGTCTTTCTGCCGCTGATAAAGGATATTCTCGCCGCCGAGGGCAACTCGATACTGATTGTAGGCGACATCAAACAGAGTATCTACCGCTGGCGCAACGGCGACTGGCATATTATGGACGCTCTCGGCAAGGCGGATAATGTGCTTACCCCGTGGTATAATCCCGATTTTCCTGCCCTAAAAAAGAATTTTCGTTCCCGCCGCAATGTGGTACAGTTCAACCTGCAGACAATGCAGCGTATTCTTGCCGAGAGCGAACCCGACAAGCAGAACGCCTATATCTACAACGAGGACTATACCCCCGACACACTTGGCGATTTCTACAACGCGAAGAACGACGGCGGGTATGTGCGTTTCCGCGCCTATCCGAAACACAAAAGCGGCTCCTCGTTGGCGGCGCAGGTGCTGAAAACCCCGCGTGTGCAGGCAGATATACTCACAGATGTCTTTACCACCATCGAATCGCTGTTGCAGCAAGGTGAGAGTGCCGCCGATATGATGATTCTCGTGCGCAAAAACAATGAGGCAATGGCGGTGGTGAAGAGTTTCAATGACCTGCGGAAGAACACCGACGCTTTTCCCGCCCTGGGACGCACACGCTTGGTTTCGGCGGACAGTTTTCACCTCGACCGCTCGGCGTCCGTGCTTTTGGCTGTCAATGCATTGCGCTATATAGATACCGCCGACCCTGTGGCGGCAAAATACATCGAATTGGTTGCTCCTGTAGACGACCCGTTGGCAGAATTAGCCGGCATAGACAGACAGTTGCCTCTCTACGAGATGTTGCAGGATATGGTGCGGCTTTTGCTATGCGACAACAATGGCGAATTTCTTTTTTCGGACATCGCCTACATCAACTGCCTGCTTGACAACGTGCGCAACTATGTAGCCGACAACGGAAGCGACCGGCACGCGTTTCTGCAATACTGGGACGACACGATGCACAGCAAGTCGATACCCGCACCCGATACCAATGCCATCCGTATTATGACGGTACACTCGTCGAAAGGCTTGGAGAGCAAGACACTCTTTATCCCGTTCTGCACATGGGAAATGGAAATCAGCAGCGCACAAAAGACCCCGATGCTGTGGTGCAAAGCCTGCGTGCAGCCTGAAGGCGGCGAAGAGCCACTCCGGTATATCCCCGTAAAAGACAGCAAGCAATTAGCAGAGACGGCTTATGCGGAGGCTTATACCGCCGAGCACCGCGACCAGCGTATTGATGCGCTCAACCTGCTGTATGTAGCCCTCACCCGTGCAGCGGACAACCTGTATATCTATGCCGATATAAACATCTCGTCCTCAAGCGGCATTGACGCAAACTCTGTCGGCACGCTGCTGCTACGCGCCTGCGGTATGGAGCAGGATTTCACTGATGCCGATACAGCATACAGCGACACAGGGCAGCCCTGTTTTGTGGAATACACATTAGGGGAACAGCCCTATATCCGCTCTGCAAAAACCCGCACAGAGACAACACCGTTCAGTTTCTCCGGGGTAGAAGAGAAGTCGGCAACGCTATGCAGCAACAGCCACGCCGTGCGCTTCCGTCAGTCGCAAGAGTCGGCACTATACACCGTAATGGGAACACGCTCCGAAGAGATCATAGAGCATATCGACATTGGCAACATCTGCCACGACATACTGGCGCATGTGGCAGTCAGAGACGACCTGCCCCGTGTAATGGACGATTTTTGCCAGCGGGGTATCATCGGGTCGGAACAGCAACGAGGTATCATTATGGAACTCATCGACAAGGCGTGGACGAACAGCGATATGTGCGATTGGTTCTCCGGACGCCGGCAACTGATGCGCGAGCAGGCGATACTGGTGGACGGCGAGGAACGACGCCCCGACCGGGTGATGATCAACGGGCAAGAGGTAGTGGTACTGGATTATAAGTTCGGTACACAACCCAAGCCCGAATACCGCACGCAGGTACGCGGCTATATGGACGCTATGCGTGCCTTGGGTTACACCGATGTGAAAGGCTACCTATGGTACGCCCGCACCGGAAAATTAGAGGAAGTGGAATAACGTAGGGGCAATAACGAGAACGTATAAAACAAAACCTTCAAAACCTGTCTTGCACATACGGCACGATTCTGGGTCAACAACAATTAACAACTAACAAAAACCATTTCCCTTATTTCTCTCACGTTATACAAGTGTGTGCGTAAGAGGTTTGGATTTCCTGCTCGCTACGCTCACGAAAAAAAGAGAAAAATAAAAGAAATAAGAGAGAACGATTTTCTTCTATTTTTCTTGCCGCTTGCGGCATGGGAGACATATATACACACAATGAAAGGATTCTTACAACATACCGCCGCTTCGCTAGTTGCACGCTTCGGCTGGGACAGACTGCAATCGCTCACCCTCGTCTTCCCGACACACCGCGCGGGGTTGGTACTCAAAAACGAACTGAAAGACCTGCAAAAACAGGCACATCACGCCCCCGTTTTTTTGCCCGAAATAACCACATTGAGCGAGTTGTTTGACACGCTCTCGCCGCTCTATCAGGAGGACGAACTGCTGCTGGTCTTCCGTCTCTTCCGCCTGTACAAAGAGATAACACACGAGTCGCTCACCCCCGACCTGTTCTACGGCTGGGGACGGCAACTGCTCGCCGATTTCAACAATATAGACAAGAGCATCGGCACCCCCGAGGAGGTGCAGCGTTTCTTTGCCAATGCCGTAGAGGCGAAACAATTAGAGGAACTCGACATTGATGATGAGGTGCGAACCCGATTGGAAGACCTGTGGCAGCACGGCGAACGCCCGTACGACGAAGAGTCCATACGGCGCAAGTTCACCCTCCTATGGCAGAATATGCCGGAGATATACACCCGCCTCAATGCGGAGTTGGACGCTGAGCAGAAAGGCTACGAGGGTATGCGTATGCGCCGTGCCGTCACCGATGCTGACACATGGCTTCCGCGCTATGCCGGCAAGACCTTTGTATTCATCGGTTTCAACTATCTGATGCCTGTGGAGAAAGACCTGATGACCCTGCTCCACGACCGCGGGCAAGCCCTGTTCTATTGGGACTATGCGGACAACTTCAACGCCAACGAAAAAGCCTATTCGTTCATCCGCCGCCATATAGCCGACCTCGGCAACGAGGCGGAGGTAACGCATTGGCAGCCGCAGCAGGTGTCTGTCATCTCCGCCACCACCGTCAATGCGCAGGCGCAATATGCGGGACAATGGCTGCGGGAACACTACACCGCACACGGGCAGAGTACGGCTATCGTCATCTGCGACGAGCAGATGCTCGAGCCTGTCATCTACGCCCTGCCGCCCGTTACCCTTGCGGGAGAAGACACACAGCCCGCACCCGTGAACATCACAAAGGGTTTCCCGCTTTCCAGCACACAAATCTATACCTCCGTGATGGCTTATCTCTCCGACCGGCACAACGACCTGCGCCCCGGAGAGACCTACCCGCAACTGTTAAATCGCCTGTTGGAGGAGATCGTCACCCCCGCCGAGAACGCCGCACGCAAATCTGCTATAAACAACCCCGATCGGGAAAATACATGGCAATGGCTGCTTATTCAGGAGTCGCTCTACCAGACACACTGTATCATCAATCAGTTTCGCCAACTCCTGCAAACGCCCGTTCTGCAAGCGGAGATACAAAGCCTCTCGCTCTTGCGCAGTCTGCTCCGCCGCCTCTTGAGCGGGGTATCGCTGCCGTTCAACGGCGAACCGATAACGGATATACAGGTGATGGGCGTACTGGAAACGCGTATGCTGGATTTTGACAATCTGCTGCTGCTCAACGTAGAGGAAGGTGTCGTGCCGCGGCAGGAGACTGACCTGTCGTTTATCCCCTACTACCTGCGCAAAGCATACAGTATGCAGACGCGCGAAGAGAGTGCGTCGGTCTATGCATACAATTTCTTCCGTCTGCTCAGCCGCGCAGGCAACACCACGCTCCTGTTCAGCGACGCAGATACGGCTATGGGGCGCAAGACGATGTCGCGGTTTATCATGCAGATGCTGGTCAGTCCGCAGTTCCACATCACCAAGTACACCCTCGCCGAGAACAACCAACTCAACCTCACACCGCTCATCAATTTGGAGCATAACGAAACAAGTCTCTATTCGCTGCTGGAAAAAGGCGAAGACAACCAATTATACTATAAAACAGACTCGATACCGGTTCCCCCCTCTTTGAGGGGGAAAGAGGGAGTAATTTCCCCTTCTGCGCTCTCTACGTATATCAACTGTCCGCGCAAGTTCTATCTGCAGTATATTCTCGGGGTGCGTGCCGACGAACCCGAGACGCTGATTTTTGCCGCCAACACACTCGGCTCATTCGTACACAGCGGTATGGAGTATATCTACAAGGGGCTTTGCGGCTGTACGGACAACCGACCACATACCATTGACCCGCAGACGCTTCAGCAGATACTCAATGATTCCGCCCTGTTGGAACAAGTGTTAGACGCCGCCTATACGGCACAGAACAAAGAATACAACCGGACGCACCCGACCGGCGAAAACGCCGCACCGCACTATATCAAAGAGGAGCACCGTATGGAGAATACGGTTATCCGCGGGTATATCCGCCGTGTATTGGAGCGCGATATACAAGATGCCAAGGCTCCCGGTTTGCAAATCTGTCTTTTAGAGCAGAAACGCACGTTCCCCATTGATTTGGGCAACGACCTCGGCATTATCCGTGTAGGAGGGAAAATCGACCGTCTTGACATCGTGGGCAGCACGATGCGCGTAGTGGACTACAAGACAGGTGCATACAACAAAAAGAGACTCTCGGCGGACAGCATAGACCAACTCTTTACCGACAAGGACGCCCACTATGTGCTCCAGACGCTTCTATACAGCGAAGCCGTTGCCTGCACCGACCACAAGGGCTGCCCGCTGCCTTTGCAGCCGAACCTCTATTATCCGCAGCGCAAACTGACAACGCCGGATCTGCAAACGACCGTCGCTATTGAGAAACAGGAGGTACACAACTACACCGAGGTACGCGACCGCTTCCTGCCTGCCCTGACCGACAAACTCCGCGAGGTGATGACCACCACCGCCTTCCCGCAAGTAGCGGAAAAAGACTGCTCCCCACTCTGTCCTTTCCTACAGATATGCGACCGCTCCCCGCAGACATTCAATATGTAGAATCCGCATAGGATGCGCATAGGATAGGCTTAGGATAGCACGTCACGCCGAGTGCATACGCTTGAACAGTATCGAGTGCATTGTGAGGAAGAAATAGCGCACATCGGTCAGGAACGGGTGCTTGAAATAGGCATCCAGATACTTGTTCTCGCTTGCGAACAGTTCGTCAAACGTCTCCGGGTGGTCGATATAGAACGGCGGTATCAGCCCCGGTTTGCAGCGGGTGCGTTTCTCCTGCAGGTCAGCAGGATAGGTATCGAACATTGTCTGCGAGATAGGGCGCACGCCCACCAGTTTGACATCGCCTTTGAGCCAGTTGATGAGCATAGGCAGTTCGTCCAACCAGTACTTGCGCATACACCTCCCCCACGTGGTGATACGCCAGTCATCGTTGCTCTTGTCGGCTATGTCCATTCCTCCCCGCTTGTCGAACACGTACTTCTGGATATACTCGGCGTAGGGGTGCATAGTGCGGAACTTGTAGATATACACGTACTTTTTGTCTTTCCCCACGCGGCGCAGTTTGATCAACGGACCATAGACTTTGATCTGCTCCTGCGGGTAAGGCTGCGAGTGGCGGTGCGCAAAGATATACTCTATATGCCCCATCGGCACCACCTCGTCCACCTCGAAGCCGCAATAGTACAAGCGTCCGAACACCTCCGTCTTGCTGAGCATACGTTTGCGCCCTTTGGTCAGGTCGTAGTAGAGACGCGACATCAGGAGCAGACGCGGGATGACACGTTTCCAAAAGAAATACGCCGAATAGACTATCCAGCGGATAACGGGCGGATAGCGGTTGAGTATTTTCTGTTTGATATACTCCTGCGGGCGGTAGCAGCACACATACCGCCCCTCGTCGGGCAGTTTCTGATTAACGATACAGAAACGGCGGTTGATACCCTTGGCGTCGTTGAGCAGCGTCAAGTCCACCAATGTATTGTATTCATAATCCGGTATCTGCAGGAAACTGAAACGGTCTCTGTTGGCAACCACCTTGGTCTGCCGGTTGTCCAAACGGGCTTTCTCCAAGAGCATTTGGTAATCCTCCTCTGTTGTAAGCGACAGTACCGACCGGTGAATGGACTCTATGCTAGCCTCGCTGCGGCGCTCGTCGGGACGCACTACGGTGGCGTGTTCGCGTTGCTCTATCTGCATAGCGGGCACCGTCATATTCTGTGCGTATTTCCAATAATGCTCCGCCAGTATGACGAAGAAATCGATAATGGTAACGATGCCCACCATCCACATTGCCACGGTGGTTGAAAATTGCCGGTCCAACTCCGGCAAAGCGTACCGGCAAAGCAGCAACATCGCCGTGGCAGTGAGCAGCAAGGAGAGCAGCGACTGCCAGTACCATACTTTCTTGTAGGAACGGTAGAGTTGGAAAAGCGCGCCTATGGCAATCCATACAAGCAGCATCAGGGCAAACAAACCGAGATAACTCCATATCTCCGCCTTGTCAGCCGCCAACCGCCAAATCAAACAAATTACAGTAGAAACAATCCAGATAACAATGTCAATGCTTATTTGCTTCCGCATACAATCAAAATTCGCTTAACTATATTTTTTATATTCTGTACTATCAGTTCTTTCGCCCACTGCCCTTTGCTTGCCGCCCACCGCTGGGGATGGGTGGTCATCATAAGTCTTGGTGGCAAGGTGCCGTTTTTCAATGCGTTGATAATATCGTCCGTAGTGTGATAGGTCAGTCCCTGCCGCACCCATTCGTTCTGCCGGAGGGGTATCTTGTCCCGCACCGAAACCCGGTATCCGTCCCAGCACCGCCCCGTGTCGGTGAGATAGAAGACCTGCGAAAAATCCACGTCAAAATAGGGTTCGCCCACTATTCCCAACCGATGATAGTCGTATTTTTTCCACAAGTCTCGCCCGTCATAGCGACTTGTCGGGGCTCCATGCATACAGATGGTGCGTACGGGATAGAATGTACGGAAATACTGCAGGCCCTGCTCAAAGTGCCGGAACGCCTTGTCTGTATCCCCGCCGGCAAGTGCCATATCCTCGTAGTGGTAGCCTATCTCGTGTCCCAAGGCGGCAATACGGCGTATGGCATCAGGCTGATTGCTCTCCGGTACGACACGGAAATAGTAACTTGCCCGCGCGTGTATCCTGTTCTCGATCTCCGCTGTGGCAACGCTATTCTGCGGGCGTTTGTCCACATCGTGCCGCAAAACCACATAGCGTCCGGGCAGATGCTCCGCCGTGCAATAGTCCCCAAAGGTCAGAAAAGCATAGCCTTCCGCCAGAAAAGCAAGCAGCAACTCATTGTATTTGGCCAATGTAAAATCCATGTGCAAGAAACAAGGGAATCTTAAAATTTGACACTTTTTCGCGGCAGCGAGGTGGTAACGAGGTGGTAACGCACTCCTAACGAGGTGGTAACGAATTTTACAACAGAGATATAACAGAGATATAACAGAGACAATCTTAACAACAGTACATTTTTCTATTCATACAATTGGAGCCACTCCACCCGGTTGCCGACCGTTTTGAGGTACTTTCGGAACTCCGTCTGACTGATCACCACCGTGCCGCGGCAGTCGTTGGGGTGGAAACTGAGCGAAGCGGCGTTTTGCAGGTTTTGGTCGAGAAAGAGGATTACGTGATGTTCGGTATCATTGATCAGCCCGAAGGGACTGACGCTGCCGGGCTCCAACCCGAGATAACGCATCATACGCTCGGGGCTGGCAAAGGAGAGTTTGCCGGGAGCGGGCTGCCCGGCGGCTTGCAGCGAGGTTTTGAGCCGTTGCTCCAAGTCGTGGATAGCCAGGTCGTGGTCGCAATCGAAACAGATCAGATAGTGCTGATTGCCCTTGTGGTTGCGCATAAAGATATTTTTGCAGTGCACACTCCCGTCGTTGTGCCACCAGCGTTTTGCCTCCCCGATGGTCTTGCCCTCGGGGTGGTTGTAGCACGAATAATTGATGTGATGCGCTTGCAGATACCGCTCTACCTGTTCCTGCCGCTCCATGGTTTTTGTCGGTTTATGAGTTTATGGGTTTATGCGATGTTAAAATGGTTTATGCGTTCATTATGCATTATGCAGTGTATCAGAGTTTTGCAAGTGCGGCTTTGATACGTCTCATCGCCTCTGTGATGTTCGCCTCGCTCGTAGCGTACGAGAGGCGGATGCAGTTGTCCTCGCCGAAAGCCGAGCCGCTGACGCACGCCACGTGCGCCTCATCAAGCAGATACTCCACCACATCGCCGGCATTCCTGACGGTCTGCCCCTGCGGGGTCTGCTTGCCGAAATAGTACGACACATCGGGGAACAGGTAAAAAGCCCCCTGCGGTTCAATGATTTTCCAGCCGGGTATCTCGCGTGCCAACCCGATAATCAGGTTGCGGCGGCGTTCAAACGCTTGGCGCATCGTCTCCACGCAGGTCTTGTCGCCCGTATAAGCCGCTTCGGCAGCCTTCTGCGCAATGGTGGTGGCACAGGTACATTGCTGCCCCTGCAAGCGTTTGACGGCACTAACAAAGCCCTTGTCGTGGCATGCCAGCCAGCCGATACGGTAGCCTGTCATAGCGTGGCTCTTGCTCACGCCGTTGATGATGACCAGACGGTCTTTCAGACTATCAAACTGCCCGAGGCTCTCATGGTGCCCCGTATAGAGGATATGCTCATAGATCTCGTCGGAGATGACGCTTATCTGCGGGTGTTTCTCCAGTACACGCACAATGTCCACGAGTGCCTCGTGGCTATAGACGCTGCCTGTCGGGTTGTTTGGCGTACAGAGCACCAGCAGACGGGTGTTGGGCGTGATAGCCGCTTCCAACTGCTCCGCCGTGATGCAGAAATTGTTCTCCATCGTGGTGCGCACCATAACGCTCTTGCCCTCCGCCAACTTCACCATCTCCACATAACTCACCCAACAGGGCGTGGGCAGGATGACCTCGTCGCCCGGTCCGACCAAAGTCTCAATAGCGTTGCAGAGGCTGTGCTTCGCGCCTACCGACACGATGATTTCGTCGGCATTGAACGGCTGGGGGTTATGCTCGCCGAGTTCCTCGTTGAGCGTCCCGGCTATCGCCTCGCGCAAGGAGGGGAAACCGGGGACGGGACCGTAGTGGGAAAAATCGTTGTCCACAGCGGCTTTCGCTGCCTCTTTTACATGCTGCGGAGCCGCAAAATCGGGTTCGCCGAGCGACAAACCGATCACATCCACCCCCTCGGCACGCAACTGCTGACAACGCGCCGCAATCTGCAATGTCTGCGACTCGCTGAGCGAGTCAATACGCTTCGAAATCTTCATATCCGTACGTTTGTTATTTGTTTGCAAAGGTACAACTTTTTCCGCACATACACAAATATCCCTTTGTTTGCAGAGCAAAACAACAAAAGCGGACTACCCGATGGCAATCCGCTTCTGCACCCAAAATAATCTTTTACTTCTCTTCCACTACCACATCTATCGATTGGATGGATAGTCGTCCGGGATTTGTATCATTGATATTGCGTTCGCTCAGTTTTAATACGACATTGCTTGCCGAACCCGTCCACGTGATTACCGTACGATCCGCATTCAGCGAAACCGTTCCCGTATTAGGTGTCAGATTTGCCAATAAATCAGGTTGGTCGGTTGTGATGGCAATAGAGTGTATCGTATATACCGAAGACGAAATGGTAAATATACCTTTGGCATACACACGCAATCTCTGGTAGTTCTCAAAATAAGCAGGTTCTGTCTTTCCGTCCCCTATAGATGCCTTAAAGGTGATATTCTGTGATGTAAAAGTAGTTCCGGAAGGTATAATGCCCGCAAATGTATTTTGTGTAGTAAAAGAACGTTCCTCCCCATACGTCGTTCCCAATGCATTGGTAGCGTATGCGCGATAATAATAGGTTTCCCCTATTTTCAGATTATTCAAAGTAGCCGTGAAAGTTCCCACGCCATTCCCTTTACGAGCACAGGTATTCTCAATCGTCGGATTGGGAGAGGTGGAATAGCATATTCCCCGCACAGAGACCGCCTGCCCACCATCGGAAAGCACTGTGCCGGAACATTGCGCCGATGAATAAGTGATATTGGCAGCGTCTCCCGTTTGTACACTCGGAACGGAGTAAGCCTGCGTGGCAAACGTGCGCTCTTCGCCATACGCCGTACCTTGTGCGCTGACGGCATACGCGCGATAATGGTATGTTTGCCCTGCCTGCAAATCGGACAAAGTGGCAGAGAAACTGCCCGTACCCGCACCTACTGCAATCTTACTGTCCGCCGTGGTCGGATTGGACGACAAAGCATAGCAGATACCACGCTCTGTAACCGGCAGACCGCCGTCGGAAAGCACGTTGGCGGCGCAGGTTGCAGAAGTATGCCCTACATTGGAAGCACCGCCCGTCTGTACATTCGGGAGGGTGTATGCAAGGGTGATGAACGTGCGTTCACCGCCATAGGAAACACCCTCGGCATTGATGGCATACGCACGGCAATGATAGGTTGTTCCCGCCTGCAAACCGGTCAGTTGGCAGACATACGTACCCATCGTGGTGGCAGACACCGCCTTCTGATTGTCTATCGTAGGCTCACTTTCGGTGGAATAGCAAATACCGCACTCGGTGACGGTCTGCCCGCCGTTGGAGACCACGTTGCCATTGCACGTAGCCGTGGTGTACGCCACATTGGTGGTAGCCAAGGTGGTAACGGTCGGTTTCCAATAGAACGCCAGCACATCGCCGTACGAGATGCCCACGGTATTGACGGCGTACGCACGTGCATAATAGGGTTGCGTATGTTCCATAGAGGTGATAGTGCAGCGGAACTCCTCCATAGTGGCAGCATGCGTCATTTTGCCGTCCTCTACAGAGGGTTGCCCCGTAGTGTTGTAGCAGATACCGCACTCGGTGATCTCTTCGCCGCCGTTGTCCGTTACCTGTCCGATAACCGTTACCGCGTTCTCCGTGCGGTCGGCAAACCCTTTGGTCAGTACCACAGGCATACGCAGCGTGGCAAACGAAACCGTATTGCCGTACGCTATGCCCGCCGCCGTCTCGGCAAACGCACGCACATAATAGGTAGTGGTATGTTGCAGCGAGGTCAGCGCACATTGGAACACACCGTTTTCGAGCGTACCGATGACCTGTTTGTCCCCCTGCTGCGGCGTACGATAGTTGCTGTACAGCACACCGCACCTTTGTACATCCGAACCGCCGTCAGAGAGTATCTTGCATTCTATGAGCGCCGTATAACCCGTGACGGATTTTGCTTCCCGGGTCTCCACTTGGGCTAAGTCGGGAGTGGTAAACGTCTTCTCCTCACCGTAAGTCAGATAGCGTCCGCTCTTGACGTAGGTACGCACAAAATAGGTGGTTCCGCAACTCAAATTGTCCGCAGTGCAGACAAAAGCGCCGAAATCAGCCGCATTGTCCGCCGCAAAATCATCATTGCGTGTCGGTTCGCCCGTGGTATTCCAACATATACCGCGCTCCTCAAAACGGACACTCGGATCGGAAACGTATGTCTGATTGTCATCACGGACTTGCACATCGCCCGCAATATCCGCCGACCAACCGGTTATGTTTGCCACATCGCCCGTGCTGACGGTTATCACCTGCGCACGATCATCTTTTTGGCAACCGGACAAGCACAACGCGCCCGCCAGTAAAATACAGAGTTTTGTCTTTTTCATTTCTTCGCTTTTTGATTGATGAAACAGCCGATACCGATTTTCGCCTCATAATAGGTGCCGGGGTAACTGATACCCGAAATAGCCGACAAACCTGCCGACAGAGAGAAACCTTTGATATTCCCCGTCAAGCCGAGTTCCCAATGCACGCCGTGTCCGGGTGTGGCATCGGCATACGACTGGCGTATCCACTGATGCTCTATGTCCTCGAAATACGCTGCACGGTAGCCGTAACCGATACCGGCATAGAAATACACCGGCACATACAGGCGCACCAATCCGCCTATCGTTGCCGACAAGCGCATAGCGTCCTGCCTGCCCGTATAAAACGGCGGATAATCGAAAGCAGCGGCATCCGTCCCCGTGGTATGAATGTTGGCGTTGAGCATCGCATTTATATACCAGCCGCCGATATGCACCTGCCCGTAGGTCAGACCGAAAGCGTACTCGGGATAAAGGGCGAATGCTCCGTTTGCCATCAGAATGTGCAACATCGGGAACGAGTTTTTCCACTCCGCAAAACGCTCCTTTTTTACAGCCTTGACGCTGTCTTGGTAGGCTTGGCGCAATGCGGACCGGCGTTCCGCCTCTTGCCGAGCCTGTTCTTTTTGCTGCGCTTTCTCGGCGGCCAAGCGTTGCTGCTCGGCTTTTTTCCTGCTGCGCACGCTGCTCTGCCGCAATACGCTCCTGCTCTTTCTGCCGTGCTTTCTCTGCCGCAAGGCGTTCCTGTTCGGCTTTCTCCTGCTGCGCACGCTGCTCTGCCGCAATACGCTCCTGCTCTTTCTGCCGTGCTTTCTCTGCCGCAAGGCGTTCCTGTTCGGCTTTCTCCTGCTGCAAACGCTGTTCGGCAGCGATACGCTCCTGCTCTTCCCGCTCCAAACGGGCTTTCTCCGCCGCCTCACGCTCCGCCTGCTCCTGCTGCTGCCGCAGTTGCTCGGCTTTCTCCTGCGCAATGCGCTCCTGCTCCAACTGCTCCCATATACTCATCGTGCCGCTACCCGTAGTGTCGTTCAGATTGATGACCGTACGGGACGCGGTACCGGTATTGACCACCCTGTTTTGCGCCACCGCAAGGGCAGCGCAAGACAAGAGCAATATGGTCAAAAGACTTTTTACCCGTTTCATTTCTTCAACATTTTGGCAAACGGCGAAGCAGGTTTCTCGGATTTCTCATTTCCCGCCTGCTGCTTCGAGTGCTCCAATACCCAGCCGTCCGCCTCGGTGGCACTGCGGAAATTCTTGTATGTTGCGGGATAACCCTCGACTATGATTACCACAAAATGATGCACATCGGTTTGTACGCTGATAATCGGTGCTACCAGCACATCGGCTTTGTTGGTACGGACCGCATTGGCAATCACTGTTTCTTTCTCGCGCGATACCATAGTCTCCACTTCTGCTTCAGTCATCTTCGTAATGTCTTTCTCAATACGCTCGGCATACGAGATACGGGTGGGAGACACCTCCAAATCGGCATACACGGGTGCTGTGAACACCGATTGCGACGGAGAAATAGTGCGATACTCGGCATACGAATACGTGGTGGCTTTCGGAGCCGCACAACTGATACACATTGCCGCAACGGCAACAAAAAATAATAGTTTTTTCATACTGTTTTGTTTTTATGGTTAATAATTATAATTTTGGTTTCTGCGTGCAAAGGTAGCGGTTTTGCCCCACGCACACAAAGTCCTTTTTAGTCCTTTTCGCATTACTGTCTGAAAGCCAATGATCATCTACTGTTTAACAAGCCCTATCGGGGTATTAGACTTATTAGTCCCATTGGATATATTCTCGACCTACAGACACAAAAAAAGCGTAAACTTTTGTTTGTGATTTGATTTTCTGAGGTCTTCGACTACCTGTTATATTCAAATGCTACGCACAAAAGCCCACGCCGACAGCGTGAGCGTCCATAGGCTTGTGCTTGAATATAACAATTTTCCAAAAGTGTCGAAGTTTCAGAAAATCAAGTTCGGCTTATAACGCAAATAAAAAATATGTTATGCGGTCCTACCGCCCGTCCTTCATAGGCAAATATACATTGATTTACATTTTCACCGGCAAAGGTACAACTTTTTTTGCATATACACAAATATCCCTTTGTTTGCGGAGCCCAAACAACAAAAGCGGACTACCCGACGGTGCAGAGAAGCGATGCCAATATCAGTTAGTTGATTAGTTGATAGTTGATAGAAGTGGAGAGTTGAAAGAAGTTGATAGTTTAGAGTTGAAAGTTTAGAGAAGTTGGAAAGTGGGAAGTGGAAAGTTAAAAGTTTTGCACGTCCTACTCTCAACTAAAAAACTCTCCACTGCACTCAACTCTAAACTCATAAACTTCTCTCAACTCTCAACTACAAACTCTCAACTCCCCCTATCCTTCGAAAGACACTGCAAAGATACAACGAAAATCCCCCTTTTGTTGGTCAAACATTCCCAATAATTATATCATTCTATTTTTCTATTATCGATGGTTTGGTTGCGTTCGATGAAAAGCGGGTTCATTTTTTATATTTTTAGAGGTTGTGATTTTACACTTTTTATCATTTAGAAATAATGAAAAGGGGTCTATGGTATGCGCATCCTAAGCGCATCCTATAACGATTGGTGGTTAATGGGACTTTAACGGTTTTTAATGGGGGAATTGAATGGCTGCCGAATACGGCAGCCGCGGAGACGGGGGGCTTGCCAACGGAGACGGAGGGTAGGGGATGCGGGCTTGCCAAGCCTGCTGCGGAGACACACCAAGACCGATAATGCCATTAACGGAGGATTAACGGGGATTAACGGAGAACTATACCGCGGGCGGGGCGCCCGCGTCCCCGGTGAGCGGATGAGCGGTTGAGCAGTTCATTTTGTATATATACACCCGTACGCGCGGGCGGGTATATATATTAAGAAAACAGCCGCTCATCTGCTCAACTGCTCGTTTGCCATACGGGCATTGAAATGCTGTTCGGTTTTGATTTCGTCGCTAATGCGCTGATATACAATCCATCCGCGCAGGCATTTGGTACCAATAACCACTTTTTTGAACCCGTGATCAGATAAGAGCATTCCCAATCGGTTGAGCGGCATAGGTCGTTTTATTGCTCCATAATCCACCAGTTTTTGGCTTATTTCCGCCGTGGTAAGGAACTTCACTTGTTCGCCGGTGGCGCCCTCGGCGGGGATGTCGAACAGCACCGGGAGCAACTGTTAATTGCATTATCGGGGACTATTTTTCGTTGGATATATGAAAATTTATGCGTATCTTTGCATCTCAAAGAGAACCATTATGGCAGGACTCTACATACATATCCCGTTTTGCAAAAGCAGATGTATCTATTGCGATTTCTTTTCGACCACCCGACTCGACCGGCGGACAGAGTACGTAGATGCCTTGACAGAGGAATGGCACGCCCGCGCCGATGAAGCGCGACAGGCAGGCGACACAGAAACCATTTACTTGGGCGGCGGAACACCCAGTCTATTGGAGACCGGCGACTTGCAACGACTGTTATCCGCCCTGCCCGTATCACAAGCAAGGGAAATCACCTTGGAGTGCAACCCCGGCGATATAACACCGGAGAAAGCCGCTGCGTGGCGCACGATGGGTATCAACCGCCTGTCTATCGGCATCCAATCGTTTGACGACACCCTGCTCCGCCGCATCGGCAGACGGCACACGGCAGAGCAAGCCCGCACGGCAGTGCGCACCGCACAAGCCGCCGGATTCGACAACATCTCCATAGACATCATATACGGATTGCCGACGGATAATGCACAATGCACAATGCACAATGCACAATTGAGTATTGTAGAAAAAGATGTGGAAGAAGCACTACAATTAGGTGTGCAGCATATATCCACCTATTGCCTGACTTTTGAAGAGGGTACACCGCTGAGCGGGATGTTGGAACGGGGCGAAGTGGCGGAAACAGACGAGGATACGGAAAATGCAATGTACGATTATATCGCACACCGCCTCAAAGAAGCAGGGTTTGAGCATTATGAGGTATCGAACTTTGCCCGCCCCGGCAGGCGTTCCCTGCATAACAGCAACTATTGGAACGACACCCCCTATATCGGTTTGGGCGCGGGGGCCCATTCGTACAACGGTACCGACCGCTCTTGGAACCCCGACGACCTTGACACCTATATCAAAGGTGTGCAAGAGCATACCTTGGTACGCGAAACGGAACACCTGTCAGCCACCGACCGCTACAACGAGCGCATTATGCTTGGACTCCGCACGGCGGACGGCGTTCCCTACTCTTTCCTGCACAATCCGGCATTGGTTGCTCCGCACATACGACGCAACCTGCTGCGCCTGACGCAGGACAACCGGATAGCCGCCACCCAGCAGGGCTTGCATATTCTCAACCAGATAATAGAAGACCTGATGGAATGAACAAAGAACAAAGAACCAAGAACACGCTATGCATATTAATTGTTAATTATTTCTTTGCCCAGCGGGCGGGGATCATACGATAGGGGTACCGCTCGCGGATATTGTCCGCATTGGGGCAGTCGCAACGGTGAATACGGATTCCTTTCGTAACGCTGATAAAACCGAAAATCGGGTCGCCCGGTTGCGGATTGCAGCACTTGGAGAGATGATAATCCACATTCTTGACGTTCATATCCACCTCTATCGCCAAGCCCGACTGCTGCTCTTTGGGCACATACTCGGGTTTAGGTTCCGTATGATGCGGTGCAGACGATGCATCTAACGAGAGGAACACGTCACGCAGTTGCAGGACATCTTCTTTACCCTGCGCAATGGACTGATAGAGGTCGCTGACCGCCTTGTAGCCGAGTTTGTTCGCCAAACGCGAGATGTCCGCCTCGGTATATTCCAGTTTCCAGTTGTGAAAACGCCTTTCGAGCAGTTCTTTTCCCTCGGCGGCGTCCTTGTACTCAATCTCTTTGAGCGACTGGCGGATTTTGTTTTTCGCCTTGGTGGAAGCAACGAAATTGAGCCAGTCGGCATTCGGTTTCTGGTTGGGCGAGGTGAGAATTTCTATTTGGTCGCCGTTCTGCAATTTCTGTCTGATAGACACGTTCTGGTTGCGGATACGTCCGCCCACGCAGTGGTCACCGACATCGGAATGGATACTGTAGGCAAAATCGAGCACCGTAGCCTCGGCTGGCAGACGGCGCAGGTCGCCGGTAGGAGTAAAGACATAGACATACTGTTTGTTGGCGAGTATATTACCTTTCACGCCCTTGTATGCCCAGTGTGCCGCCACGCCTTTTTCCGCCACCTCGTCCATACGTTTGGTACGTATCTGCACCTCCACCCAGCGGTCGTCGGGACCGAGCACCGTGGTATGCAGGCTCTCATAGCCGTTCTCCTTGGGGACGGAGAGCCAGTCGCGCAAACGCTTGGGGTTGGGTTGGAAAATATCGGTAATGAGCGAATAGACCTGCCAACAGTCCTGTTTCTCGCGGTCGGCAGGCGAGTCAAGAATAATACGTATGGCAAAGAGGTCGTATATCCGATCCACATCGCAGTTCTGCGCCTGCATCTTATGATAAATAGAGTGGATGGATTTGGGGCGTCCTTTGATAGTGAAAGCAAAGCCCGCCTCAGTGAGTTTCTGCTCCAGCGGGGCGATAAAGCGGGCAATATAGGCATCACGCTCCGACTTTTTGGCGTTCAGCGCGTGCGCAATGTATTTATAGGTCTTGTAGTCGGTGAACTTGAGCGCGAGGTCCTCCATCTCGGTCTTGATCTGGTACAAGCCCAAGCGGTGTGCCAAGGGGGCATGGAGCATCTGAGTCTCTTTCGCCACATGGCGGCGGCGGTCGGTATCACCCTCTTTGTCCAACTGACGCAGCAATTCCAAACGCTCCGTGAGTATTTGAAATAGCACTTTATTGCTGTCTTCCATAATGCGTTCTCCTCTCTACTGAAATTCAGTGGCAAAAATACGCTTTTTTTTGCACATATAAAAAAAAAAGCGTAACTTTGCGGCAGTTTTTGTGCGATGAATACGCACCCAGATTAAGAAATACAAAAATTATACCAGATAAGATGAAAGCAACAAAAGCAATTATGATTACTTTGCTCAGCATCGCAGCAGTCGCAATGGCTTATTTCTGCGTAATGAGCGTTGTTACCCCGATTCAGTTTGAGGATACACGTACTGCCCGCGAGGTGGCTGTGGTGAAGAATTTGATTAGTTTGCGTACTGCCGAGGTGGAGTTCAACCGCCAGAACGGTCGCTATATGGCAGATGCCGACAGTCTGATTCTATTCCTTAAGACCGCTAAAAAGAAAGAGGTGATGAAAGAGGGAAGCCTTACCGACAAACAACTCGAAGCAGGTCTTACCGAGCAAAAAGCCGCTAAAATCATTGAGACAGCCAAGAAAAAGGCACTCAAAAAACAGGATTTCGCCAACGATACAGACCTCTACGCCTACATATGGGCTAACGATAAAGAAGTTATTGAGAACGGCTTGAGCGGTTTCCGCCGTGATACCATTGAGAGCAACCTGATTCAGAGTCTCTACAAAGGCGAATATGACGAAAACACCATCGGGGACATCATCTATATCCCCTACACCAACAAGACGAAATTCGAGATTGAGGTGAACAACAATTACACAACCAGCCAGGGTATCCGTGTTCCGCTGTTTGAGGCACGCGCCCCGTTCAGCACCTATTTGGGCGACTTGAACCAGCAAGAGTTGGTGAACCTTATAGACAAGGAGCAGAAACTGGAACACTACCCCGGCTTGAAAGTAGGTAGCGTGGACGCGCCGAACAACAACGCCGGCAACTGGGAGTAATTCTAATTATGAATTAGGAATGATGAATGATGAATTATTAGCGTAGCATTATCATTCTTTGTTCTTTGTTCTTTGTTCATAGTTCACTTATGCGAATAATATCCGGAACATTCAGGGGGCGTCGGTTGGCGCCCCCTAAAAATATCACCGCACGTCCTACCACCGACTTTGCCAAAGAGAGTCTGTTCAATCTTCTCAACAACCGTATTGATTTTGAGGACTGCGAGGTGCTTGACCTCTTTGCCGGCACAGGCGGTATCGGACTGGAGTTTGTCAGCCGCGGGGCACGTGAGGTTACAGCAGTAGAATTGGCACACACGCAGCAGAACTTTATCATCTCGGCTTGTAAGCAATTAGGGATACGCAACCTGACCGTCATACGCGGCGATGTATTCAAGTACATCAATGGGTGCCATCTGCAGTTCGATTTTATCTTTGCCGATCCACCGTATGCCTTGGATAATCTCCCTACCCTGCCCGATTTGATTTTTGAAAAACAACTGCTTCGTCCGGACGGTCTCTTCGTCTTGGAGCATGGCAAAGACCACGACTTTTCCACCCACCCGCATTTTGACTCTCATCGTAGTTATGGTAGCGTGAATTTTACGTTCTTCAAGTAACCGAAAAACAACAGAAGGACGAAACGGGAACACTAAATTTGAGTTGTGTATATCACTCAAATTTTGTAACTTTGTAATCTAAAACAACAAGGCTTTCCTGAACAGTATTCAGCTTCAGGTTGTGTATATCACTCAAATTTTGTAACTTTGTAATCTAAAACAACAATTTCTGTTCCGTGTCGTTATTGGAGGCCGTTGTGTATATCACTCAAATTTTGTAACTTTGTAATCTAAAACAACAGAACGTTCCGTAGGGCTTAACTGGTTTAGTTGTGTATATCACTCAAATTTTGTAACTTTGTAATCTAAAACAACCAGCCGCCGATATATGACCACTAGTGGTTTGTTGTGTATATCACTCAAATTTTGTAACTTTGTAATCTAAAACAACGTAGTTGTCTTCTTGTGTGGGTGTTTGGTAGTTGTGTATATCACTCAAATTTTGTAACTTTGTAATCTAAAACAACAAATCGGGCGCAAAGGTGATGTCCTTATAGGTTGTGTATATCACTCAAATTTTGTAACTTTGTAATCTAAAACAACGACATCTTTCAACTTCTGATCACGTTCCGTGTTGTGTATATCACTCAAATTTTGTAACTTTGTAATCTAAAACAACAGATGTCGTAATTTATTGGCGTGGTATGTGGTTGTGTATATCACTCAAATTTTGTAACTTTGTAATCTAAAACAACTGACAAGTAGTAATCAATGAATTGTTTAATGTTGTGTATATCACTCAAATTTTGTAACTTTGTAATCTAAAACAACCACGGGTCTATAATCACATCGTTAGGGTCGGTTGTGTATATCACTCAAATTTTGTAACTTTGTAATCTAAAACAACATTACTAACTTTTTCATTTTTCCAAATGTTGTTGTGTATATCACTCAAATTTTGTAACTTTGTAATCTAAAACAACGCCACTATATGCCCGCGTAACAAGGAACTGGTTGTGTATATCACTCAAATTTTGTAACTTTGTAATCTAAAACAACTGCATTTCAGGCCAATAATAATCGAACTTAGTTGTGTATATCACTCAAATTTTGTAACTTTGTAATCTAAAACAACCTATTATTTGGGAAACAAAGAAAATCAACAACTTACACATTGTTTTAGAAAATAAAAATGCGACTTGAAAGAGTCGCATTTTTATTTGTACAAGGCACTTTTTATGGATAGGATATAGTTCCTTATTGTTTGGTTTTTATTTTATCATCTATATTTCGTTGTCTATATTTCGTTGTCTATATCTCATTCCGAAATAGAACATTTAGGGAATTATAAATACGGCTTATCCACTGCTCCTTTCTACGTCCTTTCTACGTCTTTTCTACGTAATGGATAGTACAAAGGCAAGGGAAAGTAAAATAGAACATTTTCAATCAGAAAAGTTCCAATTGCTGGATGGGCTGAGAAATAGTGGTTTCTTTTCGGCAATCGAAGATTTCCATATCAGCAAATTGTTTGTCAGTGATCCGCAAGACACCCACTTTCCCGGATTTGGGCAAGATGCGTTTGACACGCTGAATATGCACATCGGCATTCTCCGCACTGGGACAATGGCGCAAATAGATAGAAAACTGAAACATTGTAAAGCCATCCTGCAAGAGTTGCTTCCGAAAGAGGGCATACTCCTTCCGCGCCCGCTTGGTGTCGGTCGGCAAATCGAACAATACCAGCACCCACATAATCCTATATTCGCTAAATCGGGACATTATCCGTCGTTAATACATTAAACTCCTTTGCCCTTGCGGGCAAGAAATCCAAGTAAATCTGCGCCTATATAGCCATAAATTGCCTTAAATCTTATTGCCTACGGCGGCAAAAAATACAAATTATCACTTATATCTACAGAACTGACATTACCATTCCGAATGCCCAACAGTAACAAATCTCGTTGCCGTAAATTGTATACAGGCGTTATGCACACCCAAGGCTATACCTGCCAATCGGGGTAGATGATTTTGCGGGATTCACCCGAGAAACAACGTTGGACACTATTGGCTGTAGTCTGCATAGCAATCATCATCGGACTACGATGTCCCTCTATCTGCACATCGGCAGTGGATAATGATAAGAGTTCCTTCTTCAACGCGGGAGACAACTCCGCCACATCGCCATATCGGTTCCACATATCCAACACCTGCAAATCGACATACGCCCGATAAGGCTCCATAATATCGTCCGCCAGACAATAGGCATCGTAGCGGCTATGATGATGAATGCCCAAAGTGGGCAGCAAGCCCGTTGCCACCAAGGCACGTGCCATCATAGCCCGCACAATAGAATAGCCATAGTTGAGCAGTCCATTCGGCATATCGCCAAACTGCCCGCGAACAAAGTCGGTATCACCAAAAACGTTGCGCCAATAGTAGGCTGCCGCACGCCCCTCGAGGTTATCCGTATCCCCGGAGCGAACCGATTTTGCCCATATCAGCATATTGCGATATTCGATATTTTGCTGCTTGAGGACATAAGTCTGGCTTGTGATTTTACTCACAATGGTTTGCTGCCACATCTGTTTGCGAAGCGGTTCGGAAGCATTGATTTGCTCACGGAAACGCTCGCTTTGCAGGTTGTGGTTATCCAACGGGAGCAACAACCCTGCAGGGAGATGGTGCAAATCACAGGTAATAATGGCACAGTTATTATCCAACAAAGCCGCAATAAGGGATTGTGTAACAGTGATTTGAGGATTTTCCATTATCACCACCCCTATATCCTCAACGGGAATGGTATGTCTGACGGGCTCCAGTTGGTCGGATTGCGGTTGCTCCACGACGAGTTGTTTGAGACGGAGGCTCAAATAGGCGGGGTTGGTGAAACAGAGGATGCGCTTAATCATGGTTCAAGGGAGATTATGTTACCCAAACGGTCAACGCGAATGGGGACGCAGGTTTCCTTAATCATCTCACCGGTGAGGGCACGTTCCATTTTATTCAATGGGCTAAACTCTATTTTGTTGATAATTGGTGAAGCCATACTGCATGGGACACAAAAACATTGATTGCCTGTACTTGACACCATTTTATAGATACGGGTTTTATCAATCGTGGCAGCGCCTTCTTTTGGCAAATACACCAAGTCTCCCGGGGAGATGATATATTTCAAGGTGGCGTTGGCAGGCACTAAATTATTGTCATGCACCCATTGGTCAAGCAAGGATTTCCACTCTTTCTTGCCCCGTTTTTGGCAGTCGATGACGGCTTTCAAAGGAATGGTAGCATAAGAGCGCACCTCTTTGCCATCAGCGTTGGTGGTTGCATAGATAGCAAAGAACAGGTTGGTTCCCTTGTCGGTTTCCACGAATTTCTTGGATTTAGAGCCAATTTCACCGACAGCGAACTTGTCTGCTTTCTCGTATTTACGCACTTTGTAGATGGGTTTGTGCGGTACTCCGCCATTGAGGGCAACGATGTTTTGGTTCATTTTCTCAATGCCATCCGCAGAGAATGCCTCTTTGGGGTCGCCGTTGCACTGCGAGAGGTGTGCCAACAGTATTTTTTGTATGCCGGTGTCGGTTACTTTCTCCCAAATACTCTTTTCGTCCAGCCAATCGCCTATGGCTGTGCGAGTTGCATAGTAGTTGTCAGGAGTGTCGTTGGTATAATAATACACCTCTATCTTTTGCGGATTGATGTCTGCCCAAACGTCTTTATTCTCGGCGAAGTACTTCTTGATGTGTTTCTCGTCATAGCCTTGAGCAACTAACTCGCGCAGTTTGAGACGCAAGTCTTTGTCCACAATGTCGTTGAGGTGGGTTAAGGCATACTTGAGCGGAGCCGTCTTGCGGAAGCGCAGGTTCACTTTTCCAAAGACCGTAGCCTTGTGCAGGGATTTGCGTATCGCCCAATTGTCGCCCTTTTTCTGCTTGACACTCTTTTTCTTGCCATCTTCAAAATGAACGGTATGGTTGTTGCTCTTGTTGATGATGCGCAAGTTCTGCTTGAAACTGACAATGATATTCTCAAGCGTGGTTTGCACGTCCTGTTGGAAGCCCTCGTATGGTGCGATAAAGTCGGTGAATTTGGTGTGCGACTTGCCATTTGGGGAAGTCCATGTTTCCCGTTTGCGCAGTTGCATCTGCAAGTCGTAACGTGCTTTCTCGTCCTTTTCGAGAGCCGCCTCATTGCTGAGGAGATTGACGTGATTGCGGGTGGTGAAGGCAATCACAATAGCATCCATAGCGTGATGACGATGGTCAATACGTTTCTTCTCGAAGTTCTTACTCAACTCCAGCGGCATATTGGGGATAGTGTGCCCGTTGGCTGTCGTGGTAGTGAAGATGGTGGTGTTTTGAATTTGATTGAGACGCTCGAAACGCGGCAAGATGATATGGTTCCAAACATCGTTGATACCCCAGTCTTTCTTCAGGCGGGTGGTAGTAGAGCCATTGCAAGCAATGACATTCTTGCTTGTTGACTCGGGTTCGTACTCGCCTTTGGCATTTTTTTCGCGGACGATATTGCTGAGCAATCCGAGCATAAGACGGCTGATATAGCGGCTGTCGTTCATCTGGCGGGCGATGAACTTTTCGGGAATGTCGTCCAACATCAGTTTTTCCTGCTTGCGTGGATTGGACTTGTAGGTATCACGCACCAAGTCCTCGTATGCTTGTGTGGTTAAGACTGTTACGACTTTGCCACCCGATAGTGTAATTTTCTCACCACCACATTTTGTGATGAACTCGTGCGCCAACATACGGTCTTTGCGGGCATTAACTTCGGCTTCACAAATGACTTTGTTGCTCATTGAGTCATCAAAGAAACGGGACTGCGGGATGACATGCTCAATCTGATAGGCAGGCGTAAAGAGTTTAGCCAAGGGAATGGGTTGCCCCGTGTATGGGGAGATATACTTCTGCTCCAACCATAGACGGTACTTTTTTACATCTGATGCAGAGGGCTGTTTCAGTTCGGACAATTCTTTGATAATACGTTGGATATCATCATCTTTGTCTATATCAGGATTATTCAGCACACCATCTTCGTATATCCGGAATATCTCCAGTTGGCTTGGTGAGCAGGCACGTATGCCCTCGATATTCATATCCGGATTCATAAACTCTTGCAACAAGAGTCTGGCACGCAGATTGGCTTTTTCATTATCCGACTGGCGAGAAAGTGTCTGTTTGCGCTGCTCAGCATTTTGCTTGAGTTCGCGCCCCATCTCGATATGTATCTCATCAATATGCCCCTCTTGTTTCCAAATATCACGCACCGTGCGCAAAGTCTCCATTACCACTTGTTCCACGATCGGGTTGTTGAGTGAGTGCAAGCGGAACGATTGCAGGTATCTATCAATATCCTCGGGTGTTTCCCACTTGGTGTCATTCTTGCGGACATCATAGACTACGTATTCCGCCAGCCATAGAGGAAGTCCCTGAAAATCGACCATGCCATTCATGTCTTTTAGTTTCTCGCGTACCGTGTCGCTGATAGTCTCGTTTACTTCCCCTGTCAAAATATGGTCAATGCGTTGTTTCGTCTGCGGGTCTATGTCCGTCTCTTCCCAATACTCTCCGCAACGCATCAGGCTAAGCAAACGACGGACGGCTTTTTCACTATATGCGCCATAGTCGGCTGCAAAAGGCTTCTGTTTGCTTAGTTTTTCGACAAAAACAGGGGATAGATTATGCTTTTCTGCATAATGCATAAGGGCTTGCGTCAGTTGTTCCTTATCAGAGACGGAATAGAGGATATGCCAGATGTGGTGTAGTTCCTCATTGTTCGTAGTGCCACCCGCTTCTGCTATAATGGCAGTAAGTGTCGCTGTAACAGGAGCAGCAGGATATTTCTTGTCGCTCACATAGTTCCACGACAGGTCTTTTGCTTTCTTGCCGGCAAATTTCGACAAGAGCGATTTCTCCGTAACCTCTTTTTGTGTAAGCAGCCACTTGACCAGAGCGGCTTTGTCTGGGATATAGTCTGCCGTACAATCCGATTTGCCAATGCCATTTGCATCTGTTTTGTAGATATGCATGTTCTCTACGAATTGCCATAAACGGAACTCCTCATAGAGCGGGTGAGACTTGGAAATGCACTTGAGATATTGCCGTTTCCAGTCTCCATTCTTGGCTTTGTAAACGTGGTATTCGTAGGGACATTCGTTGATAAGCGACTTTTTGCTCTTCAACGGACGTTGGAAGAAAATAATATCTTGCAAAAGCAGATAGGTAAAATCCTTGTTGGCAATGCTATTGCGATAGGCTTCGTTTTGCGGATAGAGGGCTTCAATGCATTGTCTGTACAAGTCAGGATCCTGCAGTTCGGGAATGAATTGCTTTTGCGCGTCCAAGATACGGCGCAGTTCCTCCTTGTAGAGTTGTCTATCCACTACACGCACCAACTGCCCTATAATCTTCTGATCAGGATTTTGAAGGAGAGAATCGTAAATAAACTCGCCAACAGTCTTGCCACTTTGTGCAATGTCATGCTCCGTTTTGATTTTACGCAGCCCCCAGTCATCCTCCTGAGGGGCACTGAAACTACGTTTGGGTCTCCCTTCTTTGTCAATGGCTTCCAAACCGTCTTCATTCAATTTGGTGGTAACTATAAAATCTTTGGTTTTACCAACCCAATCCAGCGGGTAAGCACTTTGGCGTCTGTAGATGTCTCCTGTTTCAAGCACAATTTCATACCACGTACGCCCTTTGGAGACCTCGCCGGTATCACGCACTTCCAACACTTTGGCAGTTACCAATTCTTTCTTTTCGTTCGGTTTTGCTTCTTCTTCCTCTCCACGAGCCTGATGATAGCCTCTTTTTTGATTGAACTGCAGGAGTATCCATGCTAATTCCTGTTTTGTAATCGGGGATGTAAGGGCTTTCTTACGAAGGTGGTAAATTGTCCAATCATAAGGTATCTTTTTTCCGTTCGCAACCCATTGAGGTTGAGCAACGGCAAAATCATGCATCATCTCCTCGAAAGATGATTGGAATAAAAATGTCGGTTTAGTGCCTTCAACTATCCATGCCAACTTGGGTTCGACCCCTTTATTCAGTTGACCATAGCGATTCAATTCCTGTGCATAGTGAGGAGGAAGGAGACCTAAGATTGACAGCACCCGATTGAGACGCTCACGACGCAAGGCTCTGCGCTCAAACAACCGGCGAGTGCTTCGCGCCGCAGTACGATTAGCAGTTTGCGAGACACTATTTCCGCTTTCAAAATCACCCATCAATGCGGCATCCATCGGGATAATGCGACTGCCTGCCGATGCGATGGATTGACTGTCCATATTTTGATTAACTACTGCCCAACCGATGCTGTTGGTGCCTAGGTCCAAGCCGAGGATTTTGCGTGTTGCCATAGTATAGAGAGTATTTAAGGTTCATTATCGGTGCAAAGATAGTAAAAAAGGCGGATATACACAAAAAATATAAAAATGATTTGCATAATCAAAACAAAAGGCGTACCTTTGCACAACAAATATGAGTGATATACACAATAAGGATTATTCCGTTGTGTAAACATTCAGGGTGGGACATTGCTGGACAGTGTCTCGCCCTTTTTTATTGACAGACATACAAATACAAAAACTCCCGCCAAGGTTCTCGCTTGACGGGAGTTTTTATTTATAAATCCGATTAGAGATTAGATAAGCCGACAGATATTACTCCTCGTTGAGGGTAACACGGCGGAAATCGATAATCTGAACGTTGTTCTTTTTCAAGACATCCTTTACCAACTCCTTGGTATCACTCATAATGTAAGCCTGCTCTACGAGCGTGTTCTCTTTGAGGAACTTACCGAGACGACCTTGAGCAATCATCTCCACCTTCTTCATATTGATAGCAGCCTCTGCTTCTGCAGGAACGTTGGCACGGATCTGACGTGCCTCAGCAGCCTGCTCAGCGGTGAGCCAACCCTTAGCGGTGTTGGACTCGATATGCTCCTCGCTATCAGCATGTGCAGGGTTGATACCTGCTTTGCGGAGTGCATTCTCAACGGCTTTGTTGACCTCGTCCTGTTTGGTTTTCTCAATAGCCACAGCCAACTCTTTGTCCTTCACCTCTTGTGCGACATGGTCAGCATCAAGGGCAATAGGAGCCATAGCAGCCACCTGCATAGAGATACCGTGAACGGTCTCCTGGTCAGCATCTGCGTTAGCCACAGCAACGAGCGACGAGAGTTTGTTACCCAGATGGTTGTAGGCATCTACTTTGGGAGCAGAGAGGAATGTGTAATCACTCAGTTCCATCTTCTCACCCGTAACACCTGAACGCTCGGTAACGATTTCATCGGCGGTGAAATCACCGATCTTGAGTGCCTTGAGAGCAGCCAGGTCAGCCGGACGCTGGTCGATAGCCGCATCAAGAAGCAACTTAACCATTGCCACGAAATCAGCGTTCTTTGCCACAAAGTCGGTTTCGCACTTAACAGCCACGATAGCGCCGAAGCCATCTACTGCTTTAGCCAGGACACAGCCCTCGCTTGCCACACGGTCGCTACGCTTTGCAGCGATAGCCTGACCACGCTTACGGAGCAGGTCTGTTGCCACTTCAAAGTCGCCATTAGCCTCTTCCAAGGCTTTCTTGACATCCATCATACCTGCGCCAGTAATGTCACGCAGTTTTTTGATATCTGCTAATGTAACAGCCATAATTCAATTTGTAAATTAACAATTTGTAAATGTGTAAATTACTCGGCTTTAGCCTCTGCATCTTCGGTGTTCTCTGCTTTCTGAGCAGCAGGTGCGGCTTTGCGAACACGCTGACGACGCTCTTTGGGAGCAGGAGCCTCTGTATTAGCCTGAGCCTGAGCAGCCTCTTCGTCGGCTTTCTCCACCTTGCGCTCTTCGATACCCTCTTTGATAGCATCGCAGACAGCAGCCATAATCACGTCAATAGACTTGGTAGCATCATCGTTAGCGGGGATAACGAAATCGATATTGTTAGGGTTCGAGTTGGTATCCACAATACCAAATACAGGAATACCCAGACGATTAGCCTCTGCTACAGCGATATGCTCTTTCATAACGTCAACCACAAAGATAGCGGACGGCAGGCGGGTAAGGTCTGCAATGGAGCCGAGGTTCTTCTCAAGTTTCTCACGCTGACGAGTGATCTGAAGTCTCTCACGCTTGGAGATGTTGTCGAAAGTGCCGTCGGTCATCATCTTGTCGATGGAAGACATTTTCTTGACAGCCTTGCGGATAGTGGGGAAGTTGGTAAGCATACCACCAGCCCAACGTTCGGTGATGTACGGCATACCTACCTCGGTAGCATGTTGTGCAACCACCTCTTGTGCCTGTTTCTTGGTACCTACGAAGAGCACCTTGCGACCTTGTTTTGCGAGGTTTTTCAAAGCCTCAGCAGCCTCGTCGATTTTAACGGCAGTCTTATTGAGGTCGATGATGTGGATACCGTTTCGCTCCATATAGATATAAGGAGCCATTGCCGGATTCCATTTGCGTTTGAGGTGACCAAAGTGGCAGCCAGCCTCGAGAAGTTGATCAAAATTTGTTCTCATTTTGATTGATGTTTTGGTTTGTTTGAATAAATTATTGTTTATTTCTCCGTACGATCCATTAACCTGCGACTCTGCTTTCATCAAGCGGCAGAGCAAGCGGCAAAACGCGGCTTTGAGGTAATCGAAAGAACCACGCGGTAGTCCCGAAGGAGTCTGCGTGGTTTGGAGTTGCAGTGCAAATTAACGTTTGCTGAACTGGAAATGCTTGCGTGCTTTGGGTTGACCCGGTTTCTTACGTTCCACTTCGCGAGCGTCACGTGTCATAAAGCCTTCAGCCTTGAGAGCGGACTTATCTTCCGGATTGATTTTAACCAACGCGCGGGCAATAGCGAGACGGAGCGCCTCTGCCTGACCTTTGAAACCGCCACCTACAAGATTTACCTTGATGTCGTATTTCTCAGCAGCCTCAAGTTTATTGAGGGGTTGGAGAACGATGTAGCGGAGAATAGAAGAAGGGAAATAGGTTTCGATGTCGCGACCATTGATCGTAATCTTGCCTGCACCTTCACTAACGTAAACACGAGCGACTGCCGATTTACGACGACCTAATGCATTAATAACTTCCATATCTTCTATTATTTAAGCGTGTTAATGTCAATTTGTTTGGGTTGTTGTGCCTGCATATTGTGCTCTGCACCTGCAAACACGTGGAGATTGGTGATTTGGCGTGCACCGAGACGATTTTTGGGGAGCATACCTTTTACCACTTTGGTAATCAGACGATCTGCACCTTTCTCAAGCAACTGAGCGGGCGTCATCTCACGCTGACCACCGGGGAAGCCCGTGTAGCGGATATAGATGCGGTCATTCCACTTGTTGCCGGTCAGTTTCACCTTGTCGGCATTGATAATGATTACATTGTCACCGCAATCTACATTAGGTGTGTACGAAGGTTTGTACTTACCACGAAGCAACTTAGCCACTTTCGTGCACATACGACCAAGCACTTGGTCTTGAGCGTCGATAACCACCCATTCCTTTTGAACGGTAGCCTTGTTAGCCGACACTGTCTTGTAACTTAAAGTATCCATTAGTTATTGTTTGTTTTTAGGTTGAACCGACAGACATCGTTTACGTTTCGCATTTAGCCGACCGCTGACGTGCTTGCACCGCATTGCCGACGCGAAGCCACTGCCCAGTTCAACGTTAATAATTATGCTTTTATGTGGTTTTTATATCCGCACGGACACAACACACCCGAAAAAGCGTGCAAAGTTACGACTATTTTTCGAGATACACAAATAAATATACCGATTTTTATTACGAGAGCGGATTTTATACACTTTATGCAGTTCACGAAGTGCATAACCGCATAGAAAAACGGCGTTTACCCAGGAGTTGACACCAAGTTTTCCTATACGTATGATGTGGGA